>Ga0181581_10001012_pt1 | contig 21718 bp, 18 predicted proteins | sample 071ome_22_FD_132433 | JGI IMG/M metagenome (GOLD analysis project Ga0181581, IMG submission 132433) | Coastal salt marsh microbial communities from the Groves Creek Marsh, Skidaway Island, Georgia - 071404AT metaG (megahit assembly) | ecosystem: Environmental > Aquatic > Marine > Intertidal... | reverse complement strand
TCGCATGAAATCGTCCCCTTCTCGGTGACGACGTTCCAGCCCCCGGCGGTCTGGTTGAGTTCGAGAACGCGGTTATGTTCTATCACGGTGGCGCCGTTCTTCTTTGCCGCGCCGGCATAGGCAAGCACCGTCCCCGTGGTATCGACATAGCCCTCGCGGTCAGCCCACAGTCCGCCGAGGATCCCGTCTGTCGACAGCACCGGACACATCTCGCCAGCCTCCTCGGGCGTGACAAGCCTCACATCCTCGATGCCGATACTCTGATAGACCCGGTAGGCGGATTGCAGCCATTCCCAGCGATCCGGCGTGCCGGCCAGCGTCAGCCCGCCGGTCATGTGCATGCCGACCGACTGCCCGCTTTCCTCCTCGATCTTGCCAAGAAGGTCGATCGTGTAGGCCTGCAGGGCGGAAATATTGGGATCGGCATTCAGCGCATGCACACCACCAGCGGCATGCCAGCTCGACCCGGCCGTCAGCACCGACCGTTCGATCAGGCAGATATCCGACCACCCCATCTTCGCCAGATGATAGATGATCGACGCACCAACGACACCGCCACCGATGACCACCACGCGATAATGCGATTTCATATCCTTCTCCCCCTCAGATCAGGAATTCTCATCAAGGATCAGTCTCTACCGGCGGCTTGTCCACCTGTTTTCGCGCCAGCGACCGGAACTGCGCCATTTCCGCCGACCGGCGAAACTGCCCTCCAATGCAGATGGCCCAATGCAGATGGCCCAATGCAGATGACGGAACAGGTTTAGCTGGCATTTCGCAGTGCTGATCCTGTAATGTAGGGCGGAAATTCGGGCACCCGGCCGGGTGCCGACAATTCGGGGACAAACAGCGGGATGGCCATATATCTTCACCATGATGACCTGCCGGACGGCATCGAGCTTGGCCGGGAGATCGCCATCGATACCGAAACGATGGGGTTGAACCCGCATCGCGACAGGCTCTGCCTTGTCCAGCTGTCATCAGGGGATGGTGACGCGCATCTTGTCAAAATGGCGCATCCCCTTCAGCCAGCGCCCAATCTTGCGGCGGTCCTGGCAAACCCTGCGGCAACCAAGCTGTTTCATTTCGCACGTTTCGATCTGGCCGCTCTGGCACAGTCGGTCGGCCCGATCAAGGGCCCGATCTATTGCACGAAAATCGCCTCCAGGCTCTGCCGCACCTACACCGACCGGCATGGGCTGAAGGATTTGTGTGCCGAACTTATTGGCGTCGAAATCTCCAAACAGCAGCAATCCTCGGACTGGGGCGCCGATACCCTGAGTGACGCGCAGCAGAAATATGCGGCAAGCGATGTGCTTTATCTCCACCGGTTGCGCGCAATGCTGGACGAGATGCTGGTACGCGAGGGGCGCGCCGACATCGCACGGGCCTGTTTCGAGTTTCTGCCGGTGCGCGCCGGCATGGACCTTGGCGGTTTCGCCGATCTCGATATTTTCCATCACTAGGGTCACCATCGATGGCAGAGCAACAGGGCACCGATCAGCCAGCGCCCAAATTCGCCCCGCGCGCCAGACAGGCCGACCCCGAACGGCGGGGGTTCCGGACCAGCCTGCTGCTCATCGGGCTTGGCGTGTTGATGTCCTTTGGCACTGTCCTGTGGCTCGGTCTGTTCAACCAGCAGGATGAAATCCGGCTTGAGATCAGCGACATCAAGATCGACGAGACAGGCGATGTCGAACTGACCGGCGCCATCTATCGCGGGCAGACGGTGCGCGGTGAGCCTTTCGAGATCACCGCCGAAATCGCGCGTGAACGTGAAAACGGTGTTGTCGACCTGTCATCACCAACCGCCGAACTGCGCCGCAACAGCGGTGATGTGATGAATGTCACCTCGATGACGGGTGTCTATTTTCCGGATCTGACGGAAATCGACCTGATAGGCGACGTGGTGATCACCAGCCGCGATACCGGCCTGGTCATGTTGGCGGAAGTCATCCACGCAAATCTTGGCGAAGGTCGCATGAACACCGACCGGCCGGTGCGGGTCGAGAATGACAGCGGGGTCATCCTTGCCGGCGGCATGCAGGTGACCGACAGGGGCAGCACCATCATTTTTACCGACAAGCCGAGAATGACACTCCATAATCAGGGAAGCGGTTCCTGATCCACATCGCAAGACCGCGCACGCGCGTGCACATATGAGGGGAAACATGTTCAAAACATTGCCAGTAACGTCGCCAAAGGCCAGGTCGGGATTCCTCGGCCTTTGTCTTGTCGTCCTCGCCACAGTGCCGGCAGGCCTGGCGGCGCAGGACGGCACGCCGCTGACCATCGAGGCGGATGACATTCTGGAATGGAACCAGACAGACGGTGTCTACACGGCAAAGGGCAATGCGCTCGCCATTCAGGGCGAAAGGGAAATCCGCGGCGATCTGCTTGTCGCCACCTACGACCCGGACAGCGAAGGACGCGACATTGAAACCGTCACGGCGACAGGCGGAGCCTCCTTCAAGGATGACACGTCACGGGCGCGGGGCGCCAAGTTCATCTACCGGATTGAGGATCAGGATTACCGGGTAGAGGGGCCTGATGCGCTGGTCTCCGGGGCTCGCGGAACGATCACGGCAGATACATCAATCGACCTCGACACCCGGGCTGACGAAACCCAGAAGATGACGGCTATCGGCAGCGCCGTCTATACCGACACGGCTGGCCGCCTGTTTGCCGGCAATCTGGTGAACGCCTATTTCGCCGCGGATGGCAGCCTGACGGCGATTGATGCAGAGGGAGCTGTGAAGGTAACCAGTGCCAACGGCCGCGAGGCCACCGGCGATGCCGCAACCTATGACGCCGGGTCCGAATTTGCGACTGTGACCGGCAATGTCGAGATCATCGATGATGAGAGCAGAATGCTTGGTGATCGCGCCGAAATTGACCTCAAGACCGGCAACAGCCGTATGCTGTCGACAGGCTCCGGCGGCCGGGTCAGCGGAGTCCTGCAGTCCAACTGACAATGACCAACTGATAATGAACAACTGATAATGAACAGACATCACGGCAGGCGATAGACCGTTGAGGTTCATTGAAAATGTCGGTAAGATATCCGCCTGTTCTCAGATGAGATATCATGACCACTGACAAAGACAATATCGGCGCGGCCGAATCGGGCCGCCCGCGACTTGTTTCGCACCATGAAGGGCTGGTGGCGACCGGCGTTGGCAAGAGTTTCGGTGGGAAACGCGTTGTCCGCAATGTTTCGATGCAACTGAAGCGTGGCGAGGCTGTCGGCTTGCTGGGCCCCAACGGGGCTGGCAAGACAACGACATTCCACATGCTTGTCGGTTTGCTCCCCGCGGATGAAGGCAATGTACAGTTCGACGGCACCGAAATCACCGATCTGCCGGTGTTTCAGAGAGCGCGCCTTGGCCTTGGTTATCTTCCGCAGGAATCCAGCATCTTCCGGGGACTGACAGTCGAACAGAATATCCGGGCCGTACTCGAAACCACCGAAGGCACAAGGGAGGATCACGACGCCATCCTTGATGACCTGATGGCTGAATTTTCAATTGCACATCTTAGCAACACATCGGCCGTCAATCTGTCGGGCGGTGAGAGGCGGCGTCTCGAGATTGCCCGGGCTCTGGCGATGCGGCCAACATTCCTGCTGCTTGATGAACCGCTTGCCGGCATTGACCCGATCGCCCTGACCGACATCAGAAACCTGATCGCACAGTTGAAGATGCATGGACTTGGCGTTCTCATCACCGACCATAATGTCAGGGAAACACTGGACATCGTCGACCGCGCCTACATCATCCATGACGGCACGGTTTTGATGGAGGGCACACCGGACGAGGTGATCCGCCATCAGGGCGTCCGTCAGGTTTATCTCGGTGACCGTTTTTCAATCTGAGATGAATGTCGGCGGCTGCGCGATGGTGCCTTGACAGGCACAGTCGTTGCAACTACGGTCCCGCCTCCTCGCGACGGGATGTGCTATCTGGGCTCATCCGCTCGGTTGCGCTTTACGTTTCTTGGGTGCCACACCATGATCCAATCGGACCTGATGCCGGGCATTTTGTTGTGCCGACATCCCGTGACCAGCAGAAAGCAGATCCTCGAGAGCCTGTGCAACCGCGTGGCGCGCCACGGCGATCTGTGTGAGCGTCTTGTCCTTGATTCTGTCCTCGACCGTGAGAAGCTTGGCAGCACAGCCATTGGTGACGGCATCGCGCTGCCCCATGCAACCATTGCCGGAGCGACAGCAACCAGCACCCTGCTTGCAACGCTGGAAACACCGGTCGATTTTGACAGCCCCGACGGCAAGCCTGTCGACATTGTCATGCTTGTGCTTGGCAGCGATCGTGATGGCGCCGGCCATCTTGCCGCGCTTGGTGCTGTATCGCGCCAGCTTCGGGCGTCAGCCGATCTGCTGCGCACCGCCGACAGTGAAGCGGCGTTGCATGATGCTGTCGCCGGCCATCTTGTTGCCGCCTGACCGGCACCCGATGATCTGACATTCGAAAAGCAAAACCCGCGAAAAGCAAAAACCCGCCGGCTGGCGGGTTTTACTGAAGCGGTTGGTGGAGCTAAGCGGGATCGAACCGCTGACCTCTACAATGCCATTGTAGCGCTCTCCCAGCTGAGCTATAGCCCCGTCGCATATGGTCTGATGACCCATGGTCTGGCGTTCCAACCGGAACCATGCCGGGCGGTTGCCCGAACGCCACTGTGTCTATCCCAGCCACCACCGGCCGGGCAAGCAAAAAATGTGGACATCGAAAAGCTGGCCTATTCGTCATCCTTCGGGATGCCGGTGATGATTTCATCATCCTCATCTAGGTCGTCAGTGATCAGGCCGGCACTGTCATCATTGCTGACATCAATGTCATCATCATCAAACCCTGTCTCGTCTTCGGCCCCCTCGGCTGTCGCAGCCTCCCCGTCGGTTTGCGGCTCGTCCTCCTCGGATGCCACAACATCTTCAACAGCTGCCGAGGCACCAACCTTGTCGGCCTTGCCACCGCTTTTCGGTACCGCGCGGCCACGCCGGCTGCGAACGACGAGTTCGGGATCAAATTCGGTCTGGCACCCTGGGCAGATTATCGGTGTCCGGTTAAAATCGTAATAGCGCATGCCACATGACAGGCAGGTGCGCTTCAGGCCAAGTTCAGCTTTCGCCATATCACAAACCCATTCAAGCCTTGCCCAGTGCCGTTGATGGCAAGAGGGGCGAAGCAATCAAAACGGCGTCCGGTGCGGACATCATCCTGCGATTTGATACAATTTGGCATCGCTGTCAAAAACAAAATTCATATGCGACATATTTTCTATGCGCCCTTTGCGGCTTGGATGTTGTCGTGGCGGACCGGATCGCCACATCGTTGCCTAGCAGCGATCAAGAATGTTATCACTGCCTGCATCAAGAGCCCCGCGCGCACCGGCACCATCCGGGGTCACGGTGCCAACACAGAAAGTGCCGTTACCTATGCCAAGCGAAACCTCGCTCACAGCGCATGAAATCCTCCAGTCAGGACAGCATTCAGGCCTGTCCGGACGATTTGATGTTCCTGGCGACAAATCCATATCCCACCGCTCGCTGATCCTTGGCGGGCTTGCCATTGGCACCACAAAGGTCAGCGGGCTTCTTGAAGGTGACGATGTCATGGCCACTGGCCGCGCCATGCAGGCCCTTGGTGCCAGCATCACCCGCGACGGGGACGGCATCTGGCATGTTACCGGCGTTGGCACATCGGGACTCGTATCGCCGGAAAACCCGCTTGACCTTGGCAATAGCGGCACCGGAGTGCGGCTGCTGATGGGCGTCGTCGCCGGCCAGCCATTGACCGCCACCTTCTGCGGCGATGCGTCGCTTAGCCGTCGTCCGATGGCCCGCGTGACAGACCCGCTTGCCGCCATGGGTGCCGACATCACCGCCCGTGACGGCGACAGGCTGCCGGTCACGATTACCGGATCGCCGACACCGCTGGCGGCCGACCACACAAGCACGGTCGCCTCAGCCCAGATCAAATCGGCCGTCCTGCTGGCAGCCCTGAATGCACGCGGCACCAGCATTGTTCGCGAACCAACCGCGTCGCGCGACCATACCGAGGCCATGCTCCGCCATTTCGGGGCGACGGTGCGCTCTCACACCGAGCCCGACGGAACGCATGTCGTTGAAGTTGAGGGGGAGGCAACATTGACCGCCAGCGATATTGTCGTGCCTCGCGATCCCTCCTCGGCCGCCTTCCCGATGGTGGCGGCGCTGATTACCGAGGGCAGCGACCTGACCATCCCGGCGGTTGGCATGAACCCGCTTCGCACTGGCCTGATCCGGACGCTGCGCGAGATGGGCGGCGATATCGAGATCACCAATCAAAGGACCGAGGGCGGCGAGGATGTCGCCGATCTGCGGGTGCGGCACAGCCGCCTCCATGGCATTGACGTGCCGCCGGCACGCGCCGCCTCGATGATCGACGAATATCCGGTCCTGGCCGTCGCCGCGACACAGGCCGAGGGTGTCACCCGCATGCTTGGCGTCGAGGAATTGCGGGTCAAGGAAACCGACCGGATCGCCGTCGTGGCGGACGGAATCGCCGCCGCCGGCGGCGATGTCGCCTATGATGATGCCAGCATGACGGTGACCGGCAGTGCCATTCCCGGCGGCATCACCATCGATTCGCAGCATGACCACCGGATTGCGATGTCCTTCCTGACGCTTGGCATGGTGTCAGCAGCGCCGATGACCGTCAGCGGATGCGCCACCATCAACACCAGCTTTCCGGGATTCGCCGACAGCATGAACGGGTGCGGCGCCGCGCTTCGCGCCGGCGAGCCTTCATGATCATTGCCGTTGACGGTTCGGCCGCCAGTGGCAAGGGAACGCTGGCCAAACGCCTCGCATCGCATTTCAATCTGGCGCATCTTGATACGGGATCACTCTATAGATGCCTGGCGCTGGACCTTCTGAGATCTGATCATCTGCCTGAAACCATTGACGAAACGACAGCCGCGGCATCGGTGAACGACCTCGATCTGTCGATGGCCGGCACCGCGGCCATTCGCACCGATGCCGTTGCCGGCATGGCCTCCATCGTGGCCGCCATGCCAGCGGTCAGACAGAATTTCCTGGCCTTCCAGCGGCGGTTCGCCAGCGAAAAAACATCGCATGACGGGGCGATCCTCGACGGCCGCGATATCGGCAGCGTGATCCTGCCGGATGCCGATTTCAAGTTCTTCATCGACGCCGATCTGGAAGAACGCGCGGCACGCCGCACCCGGGAGTTGCAAGATGCCGGGCAATCCGTTATGTTCCGCGACGTTCTCGAGGATATGCGGGATCGGGACCGGCGTGACCGGGAGCGCAGGACGGCACCTTTGAAGGCGGCCGACGGCGCGATGATCATCGACACGACAGGGCTGAATGCCGACGGTGTATTCACCGCAGCGCTCCGCCATATCGAAAATCACCGGGAACAGTGAAGCGGAGGGACGGCAGACTGAACGGCCGACCCTTCATATGTGAAACAGGAAACGCTGGCGGCAAACCAACCATTCGCCACCAAAAACCCGGCCCGGGTTTCCCCGATCCGCACCTGCCCGATCCGCATCTGACGGAACAGGATGGCAGATCGCCACGAGGAAACCATGTTCAGCCTGACCGGCCCTCACCCGCCAGCTGAGGATTTATGGCCACCCGCCGATTGTTGCGGCAGGCCACAGGCGAAAACGGAGATTTCTTTGGCATCCCAAACCACTTCCGCAGCCGAGGCTGCAACCGAGAACTTTGCTGATCTTCTTGCCGAGAGCTTTGGCGAGCACACAAACATCGAGGGCAGCGTCGTTCGCGGCTTTGTCGTTGGCGTCGAGGGTGACGCCGTTATCATCGATGTCGGTCTGAAATCCGAGGGCCGCGTTCCGCTGAAGGAGCTGACAACCCCCGGTCAGGAGCCGAATGTCAATGTCGGTGACGAGATCGAGGTCTATGTCGAGCGCATGGAAGACAAGAACGGCCAGGCCATGCTGTCGCGCGACAAGGCCCGCCGCGAAGAGGCATGGGGCCTCCTCGAGGCATCCTTCGAGAAGCAGGAACGCGTCACCGGCGTGATCTTCGGCAAGGTCAAGGGCGGCTTTACCGTTGACCTGTCCGGCGCCACCGCCTTTCTGCCGGGCAGCCAGGTCGATATCCGGCCTGTGCGCGACCTTGGCCCGCTGATGGGCACCCCGCAGCCGTTCCAGATCCTGAAGATCGACCGTCGTCGCGGCAACATCGTCGTGTCGCGGCGCGCCGTTCTGGAGGAGTCCCGGGCCGAAGCCCGTTCGGAGCTTGTCTCCAACCTCCAGGAAGGCCAGGTCCTTCAGGGCGTGGTCAAGAACATCACCGATTACGGCGCCTTCGTCGATCTTGGTGGTGTCGACGGCCTGCTGCATGTGACCGATATTGCCTGGCAGCGGATCAGCCATCCGTCGGAGGCCCTGCAGATCGGCGAGACCGTCGAGGTTCAGGTGATCCGCTTCAATCCGGAAACACAGCGTATCTCGCTTGGCATGAAGCAGCTGCAGTCCGACCCGTGGGAGAGCGTCGAGGGCAAGTTCCCGATCGGCTCGAAGCTGGAGGGACGCGTCACCAATATCACTGACTACGGCGCGTTTGTTGAGCTTGAGGCCGGTGTTGAAGGTCTTGTCCATGTCTCTGAAATGAGCTGGACCAAGAAGAACGTCCACCCCGGCAAGATCGTCTCCACCAGCCAGCAGGTTGAGGTGATGGTTCTTGATGTCGACCTGTCGAAGCGCCGTATCTCGCTTGGTCTCAAGCAGTGCAGCGGCAACCCGTGGGAAGAGTACAGCGCCGCGAATCCGGCCGGTACCGAGATCGAGGGTGAAATCCGCAACATCACCGAGTTCGGCCTGTTTGTCGGCCTGACCGAAGAGATCGACGGTCTTGTCCACCTGTCCGATATCAGCTGGGACGCCACCGGAGAAGCCGCACTTGAAGGCTTCTCGAAGGGTGACATGGTGAAGGCCAAGATCCTTGACGTCGATATCGACAAGGAGCGCATCTCGCTTGGCATAAAGCAGCTGACGGACGATCCGTTTGCCGGCCAGATGGACAATCATCGCAAGGGCGAAGTGGTGACCTGTACGGTGACAGCCCTGACCGACAACGGCATCGAGGTCAGTGTCGGCGACTCGCTTACCGGCTTCATCCGCCGTGCCGATCTCAGCCGCGACCGCGCCGAACAGCGTGCCGACCGCTTTGCCGTTGGCGAAAAGGTCGATGCCGTGATCACAAACATCGACAAGAAGAGCCGCAAGCTCAGCCTGTCGATCAAGGCCCGCGAGACCGCCGAGGAAAAACAGGCTGTCGAGGAGTATGGCTCCTCGGACAGCGGGGCCAGCCTCGGGGACATCCTCGGCGCCGCCCTCGCGAAGCGCGAATCAGGCGACGACGAGTAAGTCTGACACCGAAATCCGGGACGAATCGACGCCATGCGCCTCGATTCGTCCCTTTTTTTTGTATTGAACCTTGCCTGTGGTGGCGATTTCGCCGGGATTTGCCGCCAAAACCTCGAATCCAGCGCCTTTGGCAGGCAAGATTGTTGACGTGCTTTTCAGCAGCAGGCATGCTCTTGTCTCGTTTTTCCTTTAATTACAGTGGGTGGGGCCGTGACACGTTCTGAACTCATAGCCAGACTGGCGGCAAAGAACCCTGCTTTGTATCACCGCGATATCGAAAGGCTGGTCGGAACCATCCTTGACGAGATCGGTGGCGCACTTGAACGCGGTGACCGCGTTGAACTGCGTGGATTCGGGGCATTTTCCGTGCGTCACCGCAAGGCGCGTACCGGCAGGAACCCGCGTACCGGGGCCAGCGTCGAGGTTGCCGAGAAGAAAGTTCCTTTCTTCAAGATGGGCAAGGGTATGCGTGAGCGGCTGAATCGCTGACCGGCGGCGGCCATGCGTTTTCTCGGCCGTTTTTTCTGGTTGATCATCTCACTTGCCACCACCGCGGTCGCGATGATCTTCGCCGTATCCAACAATCACCCGGCCAGCGTGAAGTTCTGGCCGCTTGCCGGACAGCTTGAACTTGCCACCTGGATGCTGACGCTTGGGGCTGTCTGTACCGGTGCCATTGTCGGTGGCGGGCTCGTCTGGCTGTCACTTGTTGCCGCGCGGTCTCGGAACTGGCGGCTGAAACGCCAGCTTGGCAAGGCCGAACAGCGTGCCGCCAAAGCCGAAACCAGACTTGCAGAGGCGGAGGAGAATGCCGGCGCACCCTCCCCGCCAACCGCCCTTGGAGGCCCGTCATGACACCGGACCACGCGCCGGCCCGCAACATCGCCGTGAAGATCTGCGGCATCGGTTCGACCGAGGATTATGATGTCTGCCGGCAAGCCGGCGCCGCCTTTGTCGGGATGGTGTTCTATCCGCGTTCACCGCGCCACCTTGATCTTGCCGCCGCGCGCGGTATCGCCGATCATGCCGAGAAAACGGGCCAGCAGGAAGGACCGCCAGCGCGCGTTGCGCTGACGGTGGACATGCAGGATCACGACCTTGCCGACGTCATCGCAACGGCGCGTCCACATTATATCCAGCTTCATGGCCATGAGACGCCCGAACGCGCCGGCCGCATCCGTGATCGTTTCGGCCTGCCGCTGATTCGCGCCATCCGCGTTGCCGGCCCCGAGGATCTGGAAATCTGCGAAGCATGGGAGGGGGTGGCCGACTGGCTTTTGTTCGACGCCAAGGGCGACCCCGGCGGCCTGCCGGGTGGCACCGGCCATGTCTTTGACTGGACGCTTCTTGCCAACCATGCGGGCCGCACAAAATGGATGCTTGCCGGTGGCCTGTCGCAGGAGAATGTGGCGCGGGCCATCGCGGTCACCGGTGCCGGTGCCGTCGATGTATCCAGCGGCGTGGAAACGGCCCCCGGAAAAAAAGACGCAGACCGCATTCGCAACTTTGTCTCGGCGGCCCGTCTGGGGTAGATTTCCGACTTCACACAAACACGTGGCAGCTGCCGCCACGACCGGATGGACCATGACCGATATCAACCTGAATTCCCTGCGCAACCAGCCCGATGAGAGAGGCCGGTTCGGGATGCATGGCGGACGCTTTGTCGCCGAAACCCTGATGCCGCTGATCCTGCAGGTGGAAAGCGCCTTCAAGGCCGCACAGTCGGATGCTGATTTCGCCAGTGAACTGGCCTATTACCAGACGCATTATGTCGGCCGGCCCAGCCCGCTCTATTTCGCCGAACGGCTGACGGCACATTTTGGCGGCGCCAAACTGTATCTGAAGCGTGACGAGTTGAACCATACCGGCGCGCACAAGATCAACAATGTGCTTGGCCAGGCGTTGCTTGCCAAACGCATGGGCAAAACCAGAATCATCGCCGAGACCGGCGCCGGCCAGCACGGTGTTGCCACCGCCACCGCCTGCGCCCTGTTCGACATGGAGTGCGAAGTCTTCATGGGCGAGGAGGATGTGCGCCGGCAAAAGCCGAATGTCGACCGGATGCGGCTTCTTGGCGCGAAGGTCCACCCGGTGACATCGGGCACCGGCACGCTGAAGGACGCCATGAACGAGGCGCTTCGCTACTGGGTGGCGAATGCGGAGACGCATTTCTATATCATCGGCACAGTCGCCGGCCCACACCCCTACCCACAGATGGTCCGTGACTTCCAGTCAGTGATTGGCCGCGAGGCCCGCCAGCAGATCATGGATGCCGAGGGGCGCCTTCCCGACACCATCGTCGCCTGCATTGGTGGCGGCTCGAACGCCATGGGGCTGTTCCACCCTTTCCTTGATGATGAATCGGTGCGGATCATCGGCGTCGAGGCGGCTGGCAAGGGAATCCCGTCCGGCCTTCATGCGGCGTCGCTGACCGGCGGCACGCCGGGGGTGTTGCATGGCAACCGGACCTATCTGCTGCAGGATGAGGATGGCCAGATCATCGATGCGCATTCGATCTCGGCCGGGCTGGACTACCCCGGGATCGGCCCCGAACATTCCTGGCTCCACGATATGAAGCGGGTCGAGTATGTCAGTGCCACCGACGAGGAAGCGCTGGATGCGTTCCAGCTCTGTTCACGCCTCGAGGGAATTATCCCGGCGCTGGAGCCGTCCCACGCGCTGGCCTTTGTCGGCACAATCATCGGCGACATGGACAAGGACCAGATCCTGATCCTCAATATGTGTGGCCGCGGCGACAAGGATCTCGGTGCGGTACTGCCCATGCTCGAGGAACGCGGCAAGCTCTGACCGGCATCACGGCGTCGCCCCGGATTTTGCCCGGAGGTCACCCGGATGGCCGCCAACCCAAGATGGAAAGACCCTGACAATGACTTCACGTATCGAAGATGCCTTTGCCAAAGCCCGCGCCGAAGACCGCGGTGTTCTTGGCGTCTTTGTGTCGGCCGGTGATCCCGACCGCGAGACATCCGGCGCCATCCTCGACGCGCTTGTCGAGGCAAAGGTCGACATGATCGAGCTTGGCATGCCCTTCTCCGACCCGATGGCGGATGGTCCGGCCATTCAGGCGGCCTCGCTGCGGGCACTGAAAGGGGGCATGACCCTTGCCGGCACGCTGGAGATGGCGCGCGCATTCCGCGCCCGTCATCCCGCCACGCCGCTGGTGCTGATGGGCTATTACAACCCGATCTATATCTATGGCGTCGAGGCCTTTCTTGCCGATGCGGTCGCGGCCGGTGTCGACGGGCTGATCGTCGTCGACCTGCCGCCGGAAGAGGATGACGAACTGTATCTGCCGGCGCGCGAGGCCGGGCTTGATTTCATCCGCCTTGTCACCCCGACAAGCGACGCTGCGCGGCTTCCGGTCGTCCTCGGCACCGCCAGCGGGTTCGTCTATTACGTCGCCATCACCGGCATCACCGGCACGCGAAGTGCCGCCGCCGACAGTATCTCCGCAGCCTATAGCCGGATTTCGGCGGCAACCGATCTTCCGATCGTGACCGGTTTCGGGATCAGGACACCGGAACAGGCCGGTGAAGCTGCCAACCTGTCAGACGGTGCCGTTATCGGGTCCGCCGTTGTTGACATCATTGCCGACAATCTTGGCGGCGACGGCCGGGGCACCCCCGAAATCGTGTCCAAAATTGCCGCATTTGTCGGCGACCTTGCCAAAGGTGTGGCGGCAGCTGGCCGTCGCGACTAAATACATACGCTTCCGCCGCCATGCGGATACAGTGAAGAAGATGGGAGCGGCGAAGAAGGCGAAAATGGCGAAGACGGCGGAAACAGCGAAGAAGAAAGGCTGACCGATGAACTGGATCACCAACGCGGTGCTGCCGAAGATCAAGGCACTTGTCACGGCAAATGACGTTCCCGACAATCTGTGGATCAAATGCAAGGCCTGCGGCCAGATGATCTTTCACCGCGAGTTCGAACAGGCCAATAATTGCTGCTCGACCTGCGGTCATCACGCGCCGCTGCCACCCGAGGCGCGTTTCGCGATGGTTTTTGACGACGCAAGTTTCGAGACGGTCGAGCTGGCGGCGATTGATGATGATCCGCTGAAATTCCGCGACTCCCGGCGCTATACCGACCGGCTGAAGGACAGCCGCGCGAAGACCGGCGTCAAGGACGCCATCGCCGTGGCGCATGGCCGCATCGGCGGCCGCAAGGCGGTGATCGCCGCGTTCGATTTCCGCTTCATGGGCGGATCGATGGGGCGCATGGTCGGCAATGGCATCATCGCCGCTGCCGAAACAGCCGTGGCACATGACGCCGCCCTGATCACAATCCCGTCGACCGGAGGCGCGCGCATGCAGGAAGGCGTGCTGTCGCTGATGCAGCTGCCGCGCACAATCCTGGCCGTTGAAAAAGTGCGGGCTGCCGGCCTGCCACATATCGTGTTGCTGGCCCACCCGACAACCGGCGGTGTCACCGCCTCCTTTGCCATGCTTGGCGATCTGCAGATCGCCGAACCCGGTGCCATCATCGGCTTTGCCGGCCGGCGCGTCATCGAGGAAACGGTCCGCGAAAAGCTTCCCGATGATTTCCAGACGGCGGAATATCTGCAGGATCACGGAATGGTCGATGCCGTCATCCCCCGTGCCGAGCAGCCATCCTATATCGGGCGCATTCTCGGCTTCCTGATGGATCAGCGCGAGGCCACAAGGGCCGCCTGATGCCGACAATGCCGGGCCCGGACGATGCGCGGCGCGCGCATGACGCGCTCACCCGTCTGACGGCGCTGCACCCCAGGCTGATTGACCTCGGGCTTGGCCGCACCTTCGACCTGCTCGCCAGGCTTGGCGATCCGCATCACCACCTGCCACCGGTGATTCATGTTGCCGGCACCAATGGCAAGGGGTCGGTCATCGCGCTGATGCGCGCCATGGCCGAGGCAGCGGGTCTTCGCGTCCATTGCTATGTCTCGCCGCATCTGTGCCGTTTCAATGAACGCATACGTCTTGCCGGCAGCCTGATCGGCGATGGCGAGCTTGCCGACCTGCTGGAAGAGGTCGAGGCCGCCAATGGCGATATGCCGGTCACATTCTTCGAGGTCACGACCGCCGCCGCCTTTCTGGCGTTCTCGCGTATCGAGGCCGACCTGCTGCTGCTTGAAACCGGGCTTGGCGGGATGCTTGATTCGACCAATGTCCTGACCGCCCCGGCGGCCACCATCATCACGCCGGTGGCGCGGGATCACGAACATTTCCTTGGCAGCGACCTTGCCGGCATTGCCGGTCAGAAGGCGGGTATCATGCGCCGGTCAGTGCTCTGTTTCAGCGCGGCACAGGCAGCAGACGTGATGGCCGCGCTCGAGGCCCATGCCAAGGACATCGGCACCGTAGTGACGGCGATCGGGCGAGACATCGCCTGGACGCCGCGCGCCGATGGCGGGATCGACATCGAAACCGGCGCACGCCACCTTCATCTGCCGGCAGCATCGCTTCACGGGCCGCATCAGCAGGCCAATATGGCGCTTGCCGCATCGGCGCTTGTGACGGTGATGCCGGACCTGGCGGACGAGTCGCTTGCCACCGGTGTCACAAACGCTTCATGGCCCGGCCGGCTGCAAAGACTTGCCGACGGCCCGCTGACACGGCTTGCCAGCCGTCATGTCTGGGTCGACGGGGCGCATAACGCGCATGGCGCGGACGCCCTCGCCGCCTCGCTTCCGGCACTCGATGACCGTCAATGGCATTTCATCTGCGGTGCGCTGGACACACGGCCGGCCGATGAATTCCTGCAGCGTATCGCACCGCTCGCGGCTTCGATCACCTGTCTTGCGATACCGGACCAGCCTGCCAGCCTGACAGCAGAGCAATTGGCCGAGGCCGCGCGGCAGAGCTTTCCGGCGGCGCGCCTTGCCGCGTCGGTCGGTGGCGCGTTGCAAGCGCTGGCAGACGGCCCCGATGACGGGGGCCTGCCGGTGATGATCTGCGGGTCGCTCTATCTGGCGGGTCACGTGCTGGCGCAGAATGGCAGCCTTCCGGACTGACAGCGCGCCAGGCAGATGGTCAGGCGATGCTGCTGGTGATCCAGGTTTCGAGCTGTGATTTCGGCACCGCGCCGATCTTTTCGGCAACCACCTCGCCGCCCTTGAAAATCAACAGCGTGGGGATGCCGCGGACATTATATTGCTGCGGGGTCAGCGGATTCTCGTCGATATTCAGCTTGACGATCGAGATGGCCTCGCCATGCGCCTCGCTGAGCTCCTCCAGCGCCGGCCCGATGGCCTTGCAGGGGCCGCACCATTCCGCCCAGAAATCAACAAGCACAGGCCCATCAGCCTGCAGGACGTCGGCAGAAAAATCACTGTCGGTTGTCTTTGTCGTCGCCATCGTCAGATGCCCCCTTGAAAGTCGGATTGGCGGATTGACCCGCCCTCCCAAGGTAGGAGCCACGCCCCGAACCGTCAAGGCGTTGACTCACCGGCAAGCGTGGCAAGTGCGGCCGCGCGTGTATCCGGTGCCACCGCCTCTACCGCCGCCACCTCGGTCCAGATCAGCCATGTCACAATGTCACGCTGCGGATAGATCTGCGCCATCAACGCGCCATAGAGCGCCATCTGCCTGACATAGGCATCAGGCGTTATGGCCGGCCGCGGCCCGGTCTTGAAATCGCCGATCAACACCCGCTTCGCATCGACATGCAAACGGTCGATCTGGCCGGCGACACCGACCCCCTGCACCAGGCCGCTAACCGAAATCTCGGCAAGCGCGTCCGGCCCGAACAGCGGCGCAAGTTCCGGCATCGCCAGCACATGTCTGACCTCGGCAGCAAGCGCCAGGGCGGGCTCTGCTGGCAACTCCTTCTGCGCCTCGATCATCGCCGTGATGACGGCGTCGTGTCGGGCGGCTGGCAGATGCGGCAGCACCTCGAACATGCGGTGCGCCAGCCGGCCGCGCGCCAGCGCCGTGGTGGCGGTGGTAAAGCGCATGCCGGGGGCAGTTGCCGCGGTGGCGGCACCATCCGGCACCGAGGGCCGCAGCGGACGCGGCGGGCGCGGTTCGGCTGGTGCCATCCGGAACAGCCAGCCGGGAATTTCCCCGGTCTCCTCCTCGCGCGGCGGGGTCGGCAGACCGGTTTTCACTTCTTCCACCTTGCCCGCGGTTTCGACACGAAGCCCGCCACCCTCGATGCCGGTCACCCCGGGCATGGATTCGATCCGCGCCAGCAGATGCTCGTAAAAGCTGCCTTCCAGACGCCGGCGACGCGGTGCCTGCCAGCCGCCAATGATGATACCGTCACGGGCCCGGGTCAGCGCGACATAGAGCAGCCTGTTCTCCTCCTCGCGCTCCCGCTGGCTTGCGGCCTCGCGGACGGCGGTGACAAAATCCGGACGCGCCACGCCGGGCGCCCAATAGACAAAGCCGCTATCCGGATCGCGCACCAGCTGGTCAGTCACACCGGCCGGTTTCAGCATGTCGGGAAGAACGACCACCGGCGCCTCGAGTCCCTTCGCGCCATGGATCGTCATCACCCGCACCTCGTTGGCGGCAGCACTGTCCATATCACGGCGCACCTCGCCGCCACTGCCACGCAGCTCGGCAAGGAAGGCGGTCAGCGACACACCGCCGCCAGCACCGAAACTCTGCGCCAGCCCGAGAAAATGCTCGAGCGTCTCATCAACCGCCGCACCGAGCCGGCGCCGGAAATCCTGCCGCGTCTCGGTCAGCACCGCGCTGAAAAAGGCGAAAACCGACCGATCATCGGCAAGGTTCCTGAAATGCTGCAGGCGGTCCGCCGCCCGCCCCATCGCGTCGGCGCCGCCGGCATGCGCCATCAGGCGGGCGTGAAGGCTGCGTTTGCCGCGGTCATGGGCCAGCGTGAAAAGCGCCTCCTCATCCAGCCCGAACAGCGGCGATTTCAGAACCGCCGCCAGCTGCAGATCATCCTCGGGAAGCAGCATCACATCGCCAAGTGCCAGCAGATCCCTGATCTCGATCTGATCCTCAAGCTTCATCCGGTCGGCGCCGGCGACCGGAATGCCGGCTTGCTGCAACGCCGCCAGCACCAGCCGGTGATAGCGCCCGCGCTTGCGCAACAGGATCATCACATCGCCGGCCCGCATGACCCGTCCCGATGGCAGCAGGCGGCTGCCGATCCAGCTGGCGAGCTGTTCGGCCAGCCGGGTCGCCGACAGCGCCGCCGCGTCACGCGGCTGGCTGATCTCGGGCGGGGCGAATGATGGCAGTACCGGTGCCTCGCTGTCATCGCTGATGACCGGCCAGATTTCGACAAAGCCGCCGGCATCGACGCGGGCCGACCGATGCGCCTGGAAGCCCGGCATGCGCGGATCGGTGATGCCGGCAAGGTCAGGCACGGCCAGGTTGACAAGATCAAGCACCGGCCGCGCCGAACGGAAGGAGACATCAAGTCCGACCTCGCGGAGCGGCGCACGGCGCGACCCGGCGCGCTGCCGCAAATCAAGCCGGTTTTCTCCCATTACCGCCGGATCGGCACCCTGAAAGGAATAGATTGACTGTTTGAAGTCACCGACCACAAACAGCGTGCGCGGCCTGTGATCGCCTGCCACCGGCTCGAAGAACTCATCACTCAGCCGGCGCAGCAGCTGCCATTGCGCCGGGCTGGTATCCTGTGCCTCATCAAGCAGCAAATGGCGGATGCCGTTGTCGAGTTTCCACGCCACCCACTGCGCCGCCTCGCCATCGGCAAGCATGTTGTTGGTCAGGCTGATCAGATCATCATAGTCAAGCAGCCCCCGCTGCGCCTTCAACCTCGCATATTCCGCCTCGAACGCGGTGCCGACCTGATAGAGCGCCATCGTCAACTGCCAGCATCGCAACGCGGCGCGTGCGGCCTGTATCGACATCAACGCGTCCTGCGCCGCCTGCTGCACCGCCACAATGCCGGGGAAACCCTTCCTGATGCCGGCGTTCGACAGGCTGCGCTCGGCCAGTGGAAGTCCGGCATTGGTGAACAGCGCGTCAATCAACCGGTCGATATGGCAGCGGCGCCCGGCCGGTGCCTCGCCAAGCCAGGCGGTGATCCGCGCCCCGCGCTTGACCTGCCCGTCAACGCCGCTTGTCTCGAGGGCGATGGCGGCGGCGCGCAAGCCCTCCTCATCGAGTCCGGACACCACCTCCGCGATCATCGCGTCCAGATCGAGATTGGTATCGACCCCGCATGTATCGGTGAAATGTCGCTCAAGCTGCTGCAGCAACAGCGGCTCGCCGATGCGATCTTCCTTGGCGAGCAGTTCCTTCAGCACGGTTTCGGCATTGCCCTCGCTCGTCTGCTCGGCCAGCAGCGCGATGTGCCGCGCGAGATCGGCGCCGGAGCCCATCAGCAGATTGTCGCGCGCCCGGGATTTCAGCCTGGCCTGTTCAAATTCATCCGCAAGTTCGGCCTGCGGCATGATCCCGGCCTCGATCGGGAAGCGGCGGAGCACCGACTGGCAGAAGGAATGCACCGTCTCGACACGCGGCCCGTCATCATTGTCCAGTGTTTCGGCGAACAGGCTGCGTGCCCGCGCCAGCATCGCCTGGGTGGGGGTGGCAATTCCCATACCGGCAAGTTCGGTGCGAAGCAGCTTGCCACTTGCGATCGCCCATTTCGCCAGCTGCGCCGAGATTCTGTTCCGCATTTCAGCGGCGGCGGCCCGCGTATAGGTCACACACAGAATGCTGTCCGGCGGTGCCCCGTCCAGCATCAGACGCAGCACCCGGTCGGTCAGCAGCTTCGTCTTGCCGGTTCCCGCATTGGCCGACACAAGGGCCGAGCTGTCGGGGTCGGAGGCCGCCGCCTGCTGCGCCGATGCCTCGCTGGCCACGGCCGGGTCAAAGCCCGGCGTTACCGGCGTCGCGTCTGCCGGTGCTGTCGGCACGCCGGCACCGACCGGGCCGGTTTCCCCGATCCGCCATTCATCGACCCGCGCCAGATGGTCATAGAGCGGGAATGCCGCGCCAAGCTGCGGGTCCGGCCGGCTGGCATAGGGCATCGCCGGGTCATCAAACCGCGCCGCGAGCCGCGCCAGACTGTCCCGCGCCGCGGCGGCATCCCAGTCCGGCGGTTGCACGGGCTTTCGCGACCCGGGCTCGTCTCGCTTGCCGGTCAGCCGCCAATATTCCATCTCCAGAACGTCCGCCGCCGCGATTCCGGCAAAGCCGCCATGCGCGGCGATCACCGCTTCGGTCACAAGCTGCGTTCGCCGCCCCTGCGCCACCTCGGCGGCGCTTGGCGCGCGTCCGGTCTTGTAGTCGAGGATGGCGAGACCACCGCCGGTGAAGCGGTCGATCCGGTCGGCGCGCGCGGTGAATGTCACCGGCCCGTCCGGCGCCTCGACCTCCAGCGCCCCGCGCACCTCGGCATGGCTGTCCTGCAGGCCGGCGCGGCGGCGCACCTCGGTCTCGACAAACCAGGCTGCCATGGTGCGAAAGGCCGGCCACCAGAAATACCGAACCGTCGGAACCCGCCAGAACGGGTCAAAATGCCGTCGCGCAATGGCCAGCAATTGATCAAGCGCATCGTCAGGCAGATCACCTCGCGGGTGCGCCACAAGAAAGGCGGCCAGCGTGTCATGGACAAGGTTGCCGCGAAGTGCAGCGTCGATCGGCCGGTCGATCTCGTCAAGCTGTCGCAGGCCAAGCACCCGTTTCGCATAGAGGCTGTAGGGGTCGGCAATCCAGTCATCAATCTCGGTGGCTGAAAAACGCCGTGGCCGCGTACTGACGGGCGGTGCCGGACGCGGGCGGGCACAGGGCGTCATCGGCGGCACCGGCGACAGCGCGACAAGCTGGTCACGCCAGCGCTGGCCATCATCAACGGCCTGTTCGATGCGCAACGCGCCCAGCACCGCGCCAAGCCTCTGCAGCCAGCGGCTGGGCGTTGTCACCGCATCGCCATCACGCAGCGCCCGGGTGATGATCACCTCCGGCGCGGTGGTGGCCATCCAGACATCATGCGCGCTGAGCCCGGTCCGCCAGTTATGCGGCTGCAGGCCGGCGGCCTGCCGCATCTCGGCATTCATCCAGGGATCGATGTCGGGGCGCGGCGGCCAGTTACCCTCGTTGAACCCGCCAAGAATCAACCTGTCGGCACTCTGCATGCGCGCCTCGACCGGCCCCAGGATGGCCAGGCGGGGATGCGTCTGCCAGCTGCGCCGCACGGTTTTTGACGCCATCAGCTGTGCCAGAATCTGGGGAAAGGATACCGGATCGGCCGCATAGACCGCGCCATGTTCGGCGAGAGCAGACAGCAGCTGTGCCGCCACTTCGCCATCCTCGCCAGCCCAGAGATGAAGCGCCCCGTCGGCAAGATCGATGCTCCCGTCAGCCTCGCTTCGCCGCGCCGCGAGCGCCTCGGCGGCGCTGCCGGTCGCGCGCGCCAGCGACGAAAGGTCGGGCGCCGTGGCCGACCAGGCATCAATCAGCGGGGCCAGCGGGGCGACGACATGCGACTCGAAAAAACCGAGCAACGCCGCATCACCGGCCAACCGGTCCCGGATACCGTCCAACCCTTCCGCCGGCCGGTACCCGCGCAGCGCCGCAAGCTCCAGCGCCCGAAGCTGTGACCTGAAACGGGCTGGCGCCATGCCGCCGGCAACCAGCGGATGTTTCAGGAATGCCAGCGTCGGAACAGGCGCGAAAGCCTCGGCAATCATGGTGATCATGCTTTGCAGAAAGCCGCCAACAGGACAGGCCGACAGAGGACGGCCAGCCGAATCATCAACCTCGATCCGCCAGCGTTGCAGCGCCGCGATCACCGCCTCGGCAAGCTGCCGGTCCGGTGTGACAAGCGCCGCCGTGCGGCCGGGTGTTTCCAGAACCTCGCGCATGGCGACGGCAATCAGCCCTGCCTCCTCGGCCCGCGTGCCGCATTCGACAACCGACATCCCGTCCAGCGCGTCGCGGCCAAGCTCGGGCCTTGTCGCGGCAAGTTGACGCCAGTCAGCGCTGAGGGCCGCCGGCTTGAAGGCTTCGCGCATCAGTTCACGCCGTGGAAGGCCCGAACCAGCACGGCCAGTTGCCGCCATCCAGGTGGAAATATCAACAACAGTGACACCAAGCGCAGCCAGAAGCACCGACAGCTGATGCTGCGGATGGCCGGCATCGGCCTCGATCTCCCGCCAATGGTCGGCAGCCCCTTGATCGAGGCCGGGCAACACCACATGCCCGTTCGGCAGGGAGGCGACACACGCAATCAGCTCGCGCGTTGCGGCAAAGGTACCGGTCGATCCTGCCACCACCACCAGCCCCTGCGGCGGTGAGCGGCGCCATGCCTCGCAGCGAAGCCTGATCAGCCTGTTGCGCCGGTCCCC
>Ga0181581_10001006_pt1 | contig 21780 bp, 18 predicted proteins | sample 071ome_22_FD_132433 | JGI IMG/M metagenome (GOLD analysis project Ga0181581, IMG submission 132433) | Coastal salt marsh microbial communities from the Groves Creek Marsh, Skidaway Island, Georgia - 071404AT metaG (megahit assembly) | ecosystem: Environmental > Aquatic > Marine > Intertidal... | reverse complement strand
TCGACACCGAGCACCTCTGCCATGGGGCCTGCCGAACCGCTGCGAACTACGGTGCCGCTCATGGATTTCGAGACCATCACCTATGAGGTCCGCGACCGCGTGGGCTTTTTACACTTCAACCGTCCGGAGGGCGCGAATGCGGTGAACCCCGCGTTCGGCCGCGACCTCAAAGCGGTGATGATGGACATCGCCTACGACGACGGTGTGAGGGCCGTCGCCGTGACCGCCGAAGGCAAGGTGTTCTGCGGCGGTGGAGACCTCAAGGAATTTGCTGCCTGGGGAACCGACCTGGCCCGCAATGCACACGTCATGTTGCAGGACTTCCATGCGGCGATCCATCACATGAATCGGATACCGAAACCGTTCGTGGCCGGTGTCCGGGGTGCTGCTGGCGGTGCCGGCCTGAGTCTGATGAGCGCCTTCGACCTCGTGGTGTCGGCCGAGTCGGCGAAATACACGATGGCCTACACCAAGGCCGGTGTGACCCCCGACGGCACGTCGTCCTATTTCGTCGCTCGTCACATCGGCCTGCGCCGCACGCTCGACCTCACCCTCACCAACCGCGTCCTGTCCGCCACCGAGGCCGAGCAGTGGGGGCTGGTCAACCGCGTCGTGCCTGACGACGATGTCGACCAGACCGCCATCGACCTTGCCGCCCAACTTGCGAGCGGAGCGACGTGGGCACTCGGGCACGCCAAAAGGGTGATCTACAACGGCATGGATCACTCCCTCGAGACTGCCGGAGAGTTCGAAGCCGAGATGATCACCACGGCGATGGCGTCACCCGATGGCCTCGAAGGCATCGCAGCGTTCGTCGAGAAGCGGGCACCGGAGTTCACGTGAGCGACATCGAACGCCTCCGATCGATGCTGGGGATCAAGTGGACCAAATATGGTCCCGACGTACTTCCTGCGTTCGTCGCCGATATGGACTTCGCCCCAGACCCACGAATCGGGGCGGCGATCTCCGACCTCGCCGATCGAGGTGATCTCGGCTATCTCTTTCACCATCTCGACCAACTCCCCGAGGTCTGGCACGGATGGATGCATCGTCGGCACGGCGTCGATCTGGACGTCGAACGGATGTGGAACTTCACCGGCGCGCTCCATGCCGTCGAGGCCGTGCTCCAACTGATGACCCAACCCGGTGACGGGGTGGTCATCTTCACGCCCGTCTATCACGTCTTCCACAAGGTCATCGAGGGCGGCTCGCGGGTGGTTGTCGGGGTTCCGCTGGCATCCGACGGCAGCTTCGATCCAGAGGATCTCGCTCGGATATGCGATGCCGAGCGCCCCAAAGCGATCCTGCTGTCCCAACCCCACAACCCGACCGGCCGGGTGACAACGCAGGCCGAACTGGCGGCGATTGCCGACGTTGCCGAGCGTCACGACCTGATCGTGTTCAGCGACGAGGTCTGGGCCGATCTCACGCTCAGCCCTCACCGACACCTGCCAACGGTGCGCGAGCCCCGACTCGCCGATCGGACGATCACGATCGGCGCCGCCTCGAAGGCATTCAACCTCGCCGGCCTCAGCTGTGCGATGGCACACTTCGGTCACGGGCCGACCCAGGCCGCGTTCGAGGCTGCCCCGGACCATCTCATCGGACGGCCAAGTTCGCTGAGCGCGGCGGGGGTCTTCACCGCGTGGAACGAGTGCGAGGACTGGCTCGAGGCGACCTGTCGCCAGATCGCCGCCAATGCAACCCATCTCGAGCAACGCTTGCTCGCCGAAGCACCCCACGTCGGCTACCGGCCGCCGGAAGCCGGATATTTGACCTGGCTCGACCTGCGACAGACCGGGCTCGGTGACATGCCGGCCGAACGGATCCTCGAGGACCACAAACTCGCCCTCAACGAGGGCGACGAGTTCGGAACTGGTGGAGCCGGGTTCGTGCGCCTCAACGTCGCCACGTATCCCGACATCCTCGACCAGGTCATCGACCGCCTGGTGGTGGCCGTCAACAAGGCAGGTAGCCCGTGAGTCAACCCGTTTCCATCCGCCCCTCCGACGGATCCGTCGACTGGCCGAACACGCTCGCGCGTCTCGAACGGCTGCTGCGGATCCGTACCACGCCCATCGGTATGAAGATGTTCGAGACGGTCGAGGAGATGGAAGCCGTCGAGAAGATCCGTCGACCGACGGATATCCACACCGCCGACCAGATCGTCTCGATGGCAAGTCGGCTGAACTGGACGGTCGGCATCACCGGTTCCGATCTGGTGGGCTCCCAGTGCCAGGCCGTGCTCGGCCTCGGGGCTCAGGATGCCGAGTGGTACTCGGGTCGTCACATGGCCGGTGTCTGGTTCGAGACCGAGTCGGATGCAGCCGAGCATCAGGCGGCGATGGACGTCGTCCCGCTCGGCACCTACCAGGCCATGGCGGTGTCGCCGCTGGCGACCGGGCGACTCGATCCTCCCGACATCTGCCTGGTGTACGCAACCCCCGGTCAGATGATCATCTTGATCAACGGGCTGCAGTGGTCGGGCTACAAGAAACTCGACTGGGGCTGTGTCGGCGAGTCCGCCTGTGCCGACAGCTGGGGTCGGGCACTGGCCACGGGCGAGCCGAGCCTGTCGATCCCGTGCTATGCCGAACGGCGCTACGGCGGCGTCCCTGACGACGAGATGTTGATGGCCCTTCGCCCCGGCGACCTCGTCCGGGCCCTCGACGGTATGGAGGCGTTGAGCCGCAACGGGCTTCGCTACCCGATCCCGCCCTACGGCATCCAGACCGACGCCCAGGCCGGCCTCGGGGTCAGCTACGGCTGACGTCGACCGACGCCGCATCAACCGATCAGGGTGTTTCCCCAGATCTGCCAGGCCAACAGGCTCTTGGCGACAAGACTCAGCCATATGTAGACGCGCTCGCCGTGGAGATAGTCGCTCCATCGACCGTTGCCGCGGTACTGCAGCCACTGGTTGAGGGCGAAGCAGTTGAAGAGCACAAAAATCGTCACCAAGATCCCGTACACGAAGCCGGGTGGGCCCTCTCCGGTTTCGGCCACACCGAGGGCCACGCTGACGGCGATGGCGACCCACGGTGCTGCCCCGGCAATGCATCCGAACCAGAACGGCGACCAATAGACCGGACGACCCGGCGGGTTGACCACTTCCATCAGCCATCCGAAGAGGATCATGGCTACGTTGGCGCCGGTGATGGCAATCAGCGCAGCGACGTCGGTGATCCCGGTGACCAGGCTGATCAGGAGGATCATCAGCGTCGCCGAGAACGAATACTCGACCCAGCGGATCCGGTTCCGGCCGGCCTGCAACTCGCGGCAGTAACGCTCGAAGCCCACGGTTCCCATGTAGAAGTGCGCGACGGCCGACATCAGCAAGAACGCCGCAGTCCACGCTCCCAGCGGCAACGAGAACGCCTCGAACAGTTCGCCGTCGACCAGTGGCGTGCCGGGTGGGCCTTTGAGCGAGAACCCGCTGACCTGGACCACGAAGTCGTTGCTCGAGAGCCACATGAACAACCCCGACACCAGGTGCAGCGCACCCATCACGAGGTTGAATCGCCGCAGTCGTGCGAGGGCACCATCATCGATGGTCGGTGAAACAGAGAGCTCGGTGGTCACACGGCAACGGTACCGGCGATCACGGCTGGTCGCCGTCACCCCCGCTTGCCCGTGCGATGATCCGGGCATGACCGACTCGCCGGTTCGTCTTCGCCGGGAACCTCCACCCCTGCGTTCAGTGGCTGTCTCGAATGTTCATGCTCGTTCGCCACGCATGATGCGAGTCGTGCTGGCCGGAACGCAGCTCGACGGGCTCGAGATCTCCGAGCCGGCAGCAAGCGTCCGTCTGCTTGTTCCGTGGCCCGAGGAGCCGTTCGAGATCCCGACGTGGAACGGCAACGAGTTCCTGCTGGCCGACGGACGACGACCGGCGCTGCGAACCTTCACACCGGTCGCGCTGAACGACCACGGGTTGACGCTCGACATCGTTCGCCATGGCGGCGGTGCGATTGCGGATTGGGCCGAGACCGTTGCTCCCGGTGAGCCATGCGCCATTTCCGGTCCCGGGCGAGGTGAGGCGATCGAACCGAGTGCCGAGCGTTACGTGCTGCTCGGCGACGAAACCGCCATTCCGGCGATCGAGCAACTCCTCGGGGTCATCGCCCACGGCGTTCGTGTCGATGTGCACATCGAACTCGTCGACGACTGCGCCCGACTCGACCTGCCGAGCCACCCCAGAGCCACTGTGACCTGGCATGTGAAGACGCCAGGCGATGCACCCGGCGCCACACTGCGCCGGGCTGCCGAAGCGACCGACATCGACGAGATGACCCGCGTCTGGGCTGCCGGCGAAGCGGCTGCAATGCAGGCGATCCGCAAGCACCTCTTCGACGACCGCAAGATTCCCCGAGGCCACACGACGGTGCGTGGGTACTGGAAGGTGCAGCGGTGACGGCACTACCCGACCGACCAGAACGTGTTCGCGCTGCAACGACCGAAGTGCGAGACAGTGACGGTGGTCAGTGGGACGTGGTTGTCATCGGTGCAGGCATCAGCGGCATCAGCGCGGCATGGCACCTCCAGACCATGTGTCCCGACCGAACGTTCACGATTCTCGAGGGCCGTTCGAACCTCGGCGGCACCTGGGATCTCTTTCGCTATCCCGGGGTCCGATCCGACAGCGACATGCACACCCTCGGCTTCGCGTTCAAGCCTTGGGTCGCCGACGAAGCGATCGCCGACGGCCCGGCGATCATGGCCTACCTCGACGAAACGGTCGACGAATTCGACCTCCGCCGCCATATCCGGTTCGGCCACCACGTTCGAGCTGCACAGTGGTCCAGCGATGCCAAGCGATGGACACTGTCGGTCACGTCCGGCGGCGTCGACACGACGATCACCGCAGGGTTCGTGCTCATGTGCACCGGCTACTACAGCTACCGGGGTGGACACCGGCCTGATTTTCGGGGCGAAGCGGCATTCGGGGGTTCGATCGTCCATCCGCAGGAGTGGCCCGACGATCTCGACTACGTCGACAAGCGCGTCGTCGTCATCGGGTCGGGTGCCACTGCGGTGACACTGGTGCCGGCACTGGCCGCGTCCGGTGCCGCACACGTCACGATGTTGCAGCGCTCGCCCACCTGGATGGTGGCGGCACCGGCGAAGGATCCCCTCGCCAACCTGCTTCGCAAGATCCTTCCTGCCCAGCTCGCCTACCGGCTGACGCGGGCGAAAAACGTCAACCTGACCGACAGGGTCTACAAACGAAGTCGAACCCATCCCGACAAGGTCGCGAACGCACTGCGCAAACGACTGCGGAAACACCTGACCGACGAGCAGATCGACGAGTTCTTCACGCCTCGCTACGACCCATGGGATCAGCGCCTCTGCCTCGTACCCGATGCCGATCTCTTCGATGCCATGAGGGAGGGCCGAGCCGAGATCGTGAACGGCATCGTCGATTCGTTCACTGCGTCTGGAATCCGGCTCGAATCGGGAGAGCACCTCGACGCCGACATCATCGTCACTGCGACCGGTCTCGAGTTGGTGACGATCGGCGAGATGGACTTCGACGTCGACGGCGAACATGTCGACTTCTCGAGACGCTGGTCGTACAAAGGGTTCGGTTACAGCGACCTGCCCAACCTCGTGTCGACGTTCGGATACATCAACGCGTCGTGGACGCTGCGGGCCGACCTCGTGTCGGCGTATGCGTGTCGGATCCTCAACCACATGGCAGCGTCGGGAACGACGACTGCCACACCGAGACTCAGACCGAGCGACGCCGACATGCCCCCACGTCCATGGGTGGACGACTTCAGTGCTGGGTACATGACGCGCATGATGCCGCTGCTCCCGAAACAGGGAGATCGTGCTCCATGGATCAACACCCAGAACTACAAGGCCGATCGCGAACTGCTCGGCGACGTCCCCGTCGACGACGGGGTCATGATCTTTGCGTGAGCGAGGGCTCGGCAAACCTGCCCAGAGCTGCTCATTCTCAGCCCAACAGACGCTCGAACCGGGTCAGTGTTTCTGTCCAGCCGACAGTCGCAGCTTCTTCGTGATAGTTCGGGCTGACCGGCCACGTGTAGCCGTGATCAGCTCCCTCGAAGATGCGCAGCGTGATGTTGTCGCGACCCTTTGCTGCGGCGAAGTACCGCTGGTGCATCTCGATCGACTGGACCTCGTCGGCGTCGCCGATACCGATCCACAGTTCACCGATCGCATCGACTGTGAGATGCGGCGATGCATCGGTGTCGTCGGTGAGGAACGACGGGTGCCACATCGCTCCGACGACGAACCGGTCGGGCAACTCCTGCATCGCCTTGTGCACGTAGCGAGCACCGAGACAGAACCCGATCACACCGGCAGACCCGTCTTGCCACCCGACGGCAGCGAGCGCCGCATCGCGATCGGTCCGGACCTCGGCGTCGTCGAGCGATCCGAGCATTTCACCGATATGGGCCCGCCGGCTCGGATCGGCGACGATGTCGGCCGGTTCGTAGCCGATCAATCGGCCATGACGGTGCCAGAGGTCGGGCATGGCGACGTCGTAGCCCGCGTCGGCCAGTCGGGCGGCGAACTCGTGCAATGACGGCCGGATACCCGGCGCATCCATGAAGATCACCACCCGTTTGTCGCTGCCGCCGTCGGGGTGCTTGCGAACGACGGCCATGGGCCCGTCGACGGTGTCGATGTCGATGATCTCTTCGATGATGGCCATGCCCGGACGGTAGCGGGTGTGTCAGGATCCGGCTCATGACGACCACCCTCGACTGGTATGGCTGCGCCACCTTTGCCCTGAAGACCGCAGGGATGACGATCATGCTCGATGCCTATGTCGACCGGGTGCCGAGCGCTGCCGGACCTCGCCACCCCGACGGCCGCACCTACACCGCCGACGACGTGCACGAATGCGACTGGATCGTGGTCGGTCATGCCCACTTCGATCACCTCTGGGGCGCCGAACGGATCATGGCCAACACCGATGCGACCCTGATCGCCAACTACGAGTCGGTTCGAATCATGGAAGAGGCCGGTGTCTCGGCCGAGCGGATGATCTGCGTGGCGGGCGGCGAGACGATCGATCTCGGCAATGGCGTGACCGTCGGTGTGTACCCGAGCCAGCACTCGTGTGTCTGGACGCAGGCCGAGATGGCGCAGTCCGACGTCGTCTGTCTCGGTGATCTCGGCGTCACCTGGCACGAGCAGCAAGCGAAGATCGCCGAGCTGTACGAGTGGTTTCAGACGCTCGGCGACGAGACCGTCGACCACCTCTCGGCGAGCACACCTGGCCACAGCCCTCGCGGCGACGGCGGGGCGCTGGTGTTCGTGTTCGACACCCCGGATGGATCGATCTTCTTTCAGGACACGTCCGGCCACTGGTCCGGCATCATGCGCAGTCTCCGACCCGATGTGGCGTTGATCGGGGCAGCCGGTCGCGGCAACATCGATGGCGAGCCCGTGCAGGGATCGCTCGCCGAGTTCGTCGGGCGGCAAGTCGAGTTGCTGGACCCGAAGAAGGTCGTGCTCACGCACCACGATCGATGGATGCCGGGATTCTCGATCGAGACCGACATCGAACCGATCCGTCGTGAACTCGCCCGAGTTGCGCCGCTCACCGACTTGGTCGACGTCGACTACCTCGACTCGACCGTCATCTTGGACGGCAGCCGGTGACCGCCGACCAGCTCGACTCGACACGCTCGTGGGTCGTCGTGGCCTCGGCCTTCCTCTCGATGTTCACCGTGTTCGGGGTGGCGTACAGCTTCGGCGAGTTCTTCGGCCCCATGGCCGACGAGTTCGGGACCGACCGGTCCGAAACGGCCTTCTTCTTTTCGATCACGACCTTCGCCTACTTCGTGATCGGGATGGGCACCGGCCGGATCGCCGACCGGGTGGGACCTCGCCCGGTGGTGCTGGCCGGTGCGGTGGCGATGTTCGCCGGTCTCATGCTCACCGCCGAGGTCGGTTCGCTCGAGCTGGGCTATGCCACCTACGGCCTCGGCGTCGGTATCGGGGTGGCCTGCTGCTACGTCCCGACGGTGGCAGCCGTCGGCGGCTGGTTCGAGCGGGGCCGTACCCTTGCCATCGGTCTGGCAGTGGCAGGAATCGGTGTCGGCACGCTCGTCGTCGTGCCCGTGATCGAGTTGGTCATCGACGAACACGGCTGGCGCAACGCCTACCGGGGCTTGGCAGTCGCCGCCGGCATCTTGCTGCTCGTTGCATCGATCGGCGCCCATCGACCGCCCGGTGGCTCTGAGCAGCCGATGCCGATTCGTGAGGCAGTGCGGGGCCGCCCCGACTTCTGGTTGCTGTATGCGTCGACGGTGTTCCTGTCAGCAGCGCTTTTCACACCCTTTGTCTTCATGGCCGACTACATCGACACCACGGGCGGCTCCGGCTCGGCGGCCGTTCTGCTCGGTCTGATCGGCATGGCATCGGTCGCCGGCCGTCTCGGGTTCGGTGCGGTCGCTGTTCGATTCGGGCTGCTTCGCCTCTATCGCGGTGCGTTTTTCGTCCTGGCGCTGAGCTTTGTCCTGTGGATCGTCGCCGACACCAGCTATCCGATCCTGATCGCCTTCGCTCTGACGCTGGGGGTGTCCTACGGCGGGTTCATTTCGCTGTCGCCTGCGATCATCGCAGACCGGTTCGGCACGGTCGGCATGGGGGGCGTGCTCGGCGCGCTCTACACCGCAGCAGGGGTTGGCGGGCTGCTGGGCCCGCCGACACTCGGGGCCATCATCGACCGAGCAGGTCATACGACCGCCCAGTGGACGGCACTGAGTTCCGGCCTCGTCTCGGTCGCCTTTCTGATGGCGATCCGGACGCCGCAGTCACACTGACACGTCGAAGACTGGTCGACCGACCGCATTTCCCTCCGATGGGGCGCTCGGCGGCGCTGGCTACAATTCGATGCTGGAGCGGGTTCGGTCCCGTCCACCGCAGCACCGAATCGAGGTCCGGATTTTCATGAGTCTGTATGACGAGTACCTGAGCGAGAGTGCCGATCGAGCGCTCCACGGACTCCATCCCAAGCCGGTCGATGGTGCCGACCTGCTCGCCGAGATCGTCGGTCACATGGAGAACGCAGACAGCGAGCATCGAGCCGACTGCCTCGACTTCTTCGTGTTCAACGTGCTTCCCGGTACGACGAGTGCAGCCGGCCTGAAGGCAACGGTGCTCAAGGACATCATCCTCGGTACGCGGACCATCGACGGGATCTCCCCCGCATCGGCTTTCGAGCAGCTGTCACACATGAAGGGCGGCCCATCGATCGACGTACTGCTCGATCTGCTCCTCGGCGACGACGACGCGATCTCACGCCAGGCCGCCGACGTGCTCAAGACCCAGGTGTTTCTCTACGAAGCCGACATGGCACGGCTTGCGGAAGCCCATCACGCCGGCAACGCCCTCGTCACCGAGGTGCTGGAGAGCTACGCCCACGCCGAGTTCTTCACCGGACTCGCCGACATCGACGACGAGATCGAGGTTGTCACCTTCGTTGCCGGGGTGGGCGACATCTCGACCGATCTGCTCTCCCCGGGGGCCGACGCCCATTCACGCTCGGACCGCGAGTTGCACGGCAAGTCGATGTTCGAACACGACACCGCCAAGCAGCAGGCCCTGCTCGATCTTCAAGCTGCGCACCCCGACAGGCGGGTGATGCTGGTCGCCGAGAAGGGCACGATGGGCGTCGGCTCGTCGCGCATGTCGGGCGTCAACAACGTGGCCCTGTGGATCGGCAAACCGGCGAGCGAGTACGTACCGTTCATCAATTACGCACCCATCGTGGCCGGCACCAACGGCATCTCACCGATCTTTCTCACCACCGTCGGTGTCACCGGCGGGATCGGACTCGACCTGCAGAACTGGGTGACCCAATTCGACGCCGACGGTGAACTGATCGTCGACGCCGACGGCGAAGCCGTCCTCGAGCAGACCTATTCGGTCGACACCGGCACCGTTCTCACCATCAACACTCGGACCAAGAAGCTCCACGCTTCCGACGGCACCGAGCTGATGGACATCTCATCGGCGTTCACACCCCAAAAGGTCGAGTTCATGAAGGCAGGTGGCTCCTATGCCGTCGTCTTCGGCAAGAAGCTGCAGACCTTCGCGGCGGCCACCCTCGGTATCGATGCACCGGCGGTCTACGCCCCGGCAGCCGAGGTCTCCCATGAGGGCCAAGGTCTGACTGCGGTCGAAAAGATCTTCAACCGCAATGCAGTCGGCACGTCGGGGGCGACCCTGCATGCCGGTTCCTACACCCGAGTCGAGGTCAACATCGTCGGGTCGCAAGACACGACCGGTCTGATGACCTCACAGGAACTCGAGATGATGGCATCCACCGTCATCTCACCGATCGTCGATGCCGGCTACCAGTCGGGCTGTCACACCGCCTCGGTCTGGGATGCCAAGGCGCAGGAGAACACCCCGCGGTTGATGAAGTTCATGAGCGACTTCGGAATGATCACAGCCCGCGATCCACACAGCCGCTACGCACCGATGACCGACGTGATCCACAAGGTCCTGAACGACATCACCGTCGACGACTGGGCGATCATCATCGGTGGCGACTCCCACACCCGCATGTCGAAGGGCGTGGCGTTCGGTGCCGACTCCGGCACCGTCGCTCTTGCCCTTGCCACCGGCGAGGCCTCGATGCCGATTCCGGAGTCGGTCAAGGTCACGTTCAAAGGTGACATGAAGCCCTACATGGACTTCCGGGACGTCGTCCACGCAACTCAGGCCCAGATGCTCAAGGAGTTCGACGGTGAGAACGTCTTCCAGGGCCGAGTGATCGAGGTGCATATCGGCACCCTCGCCTCCGACCAGGCATTCACGTTCACCGACTGGACCGCAGAGATGAAGGCCAAGGCCTCGATCTGCATCTCCGACAGCGAGACGCTCATCGAGTCGCTCGAGATCGCCCGAGACCGCATCCAGGTCATGATCGACAAGGGCATGGACAACGACAACGAGGTACTCGGCGGCCTGGTTGCGCAGGCCAACCGGCGTATCGACGAGATCCGAACCGGCGAGAAACCACCGCTGGCTCCCGATGCCGACGCCGACTACTACGCCGAGTTCACCGTCGACCTCGACATCATCGACGAGCCGATGATCGCCGACCCGGACGTCGACAACGACGACCCGTCGAAGCGCTACACGCACGACACCATTCGTGAACTGTCGTACTACGAAGGCTCGAAAGCCGTCGATCTGGGCTTCATCGGGTCGTGCATGGTCCACAAGGGCGACATGCAGATCTTGGCCAAGATGCTGCGAAACCTCGAAGAGGCCAACGGCTCGGTCGAGTTCAAGGCGCCCCTCGTGGTCGCTCCGCCGACCTACAACATCGTCGACGAACTCAAGGCTGAGGGCGACTGGGACGTGCTGGCCCGCTACGCCGGTTTCGAGTTCGACGACTCCGACCCGAAGAGCGTTGCCCGAACCGGCTTCGAGAACATCCTCTATCTGGAGCGACCGGGTTGCAATCTCTGTATGGGCAACCAGGAGAAGGCTGCGCCGGGTGACACCGTGATGGCGACGTCGACGCGCCTCTTCCAGGGTCGAGTGGTGAAGGACTCCGCCACCAAGAAGGGGGAATCGTTGCTGGCATCGACCCCGGTCGTCGTGCTGTCGTCGATCCTCGGGCGCACACCAACCCTCGAGGAGTACAGGGCGGCGGTCGAAGGCATCGACCTCACCCACTTCGAACCACCCGAAAAAGAGCTCACCTCCATCCCAGTCACGATCGGCCGCTAGGGATCACACCGTCGATTGGAATTTGCGCATGAGCCACGGGCCGGCTTCGACCGGCTCGTGGTTCGGCACAGACCCGGGGTCCAGGCAGGTCGGGAGACACTCGATACGGGCGTCCCAATTGGCCATGTGGAAGAAGGCGAACGAGTGGCGCTCGGCGGCGCCGGGTACCACCCGATGCAGCGTGGAGCGCCACCGGTCGTTGGTCCACTGGGCGATGGTGTCGCCGAGGTTGACCACGAAACAGTCGGGGTCGGGCGCGATGGCGCGCCACCGCCCGGCTCGGTCCTGCACCTCGAGCCCGGGGACGTCATCGGTACGCAAGATCGTGAACGTTCCGTAGTCGGTGTGTGCGCCGGCCCGCAGTGCGGTGTCGGATGCCGACGCAATCGGGTAGTGGATGGCCCGCATCGAGGTGATCGGACGATCCACGAATGGCTCGAAGTAGGTCTCGGGAAGGTCGAGGGCGAGCGCCATGACACAAAGGAGTCGTTCGGCAACATCGCTGAGTTCCCGGTAGTAGGCGACCCAGGCGTCGCGAAGCTCCGGCACCTCGTCGGGCCACAGACTCGACGAGCAGATCCATTCCTCACCGGGAAGTGGCGTTCGCGGGCCACCACAGTCGGGTCCGACCGACAGGGATTCCTTCAGATCGGGTTCTGCGTTGCGGTCGTCGAGCGATCGGGCCAGAGTCTCGGCCCGAAACGGCGAGTAGCCGTAGGGATAGCCGGGCTCGGGGAACGCGAGTGCGGCCTTTGCGTCATCGTCCAGTGCAAAAAACTGCAGCGCGGTCGACCAGGCCGCATCTCGTACGCGAGCGGTGACGGTGTCGATCGGCAACCGGAAGAACCCCAACTCGCAACAGGCCCGATCCATGGACTCGACCTGCAAGCCGAGCTCGGTATCGAGGTCGACGATGCCGAGCTCGAGTGATCTGGTGCTCCCAGGGTCAGACAAGACTGGCCAGCACGGTTTCGCCGCACCGACGACCCGAGAACAAGGCGCCCTGAATCGATGCCGTGTCGCGATGGTCACCACACACGAACAATCCCTCGCCCAGCGCTACACGCTGCTTCGGTGAGAATCCCGGAGGCTGCGCTGGTTGGCCGTGAACGATGACGTCGGTGCGAAGATGCGTCCACTCGTCGACGCTCGACCCCCAGATGGCACGCAGTTGCGCGCGTACCAACGGCGCTGCGTCGCTCATCTCGACACCGGGACACGCCGCTGCGATCAACGCCGTGTCGTCGGGGCTGTACTCGGGGGCAACGTTGCTCATGACGGCGATGTTGCGGGCCGGGCCGTTGCCGGTGCCGTCGAGCACCAGATAACGGTGCCGGTGCGGTGGCTCCGCTGCTGCGAACCAGACACAGGTCGCAGGGTTCGATGCGACGGGCTCGAGTCCGAGGAGCTGTGCTGCGCCTGGCCCCTCGGTGGCGACCACAACCCGGTCGGCCTCGAGGTGCTCCCCGACTGCGGTCGTGACTCGTCCCGGGGCGATCTCCGCGACCGGCGTTTCGAACCGGATGCATCCGTCCGGCAGTTCGGCGGCGAGCTGGTCGGGAATCGCCTGCATCCCCGCCGCCGGCACCACGGCATCGCCGCGGTACAGGCTCTGCAGAACCACGTCGAACATGCGCCGACTCGTGGCCAGCTCGGGATCGAGTTGGATCCCACCGACGAACGGACGGAAGAACCGATCGATGACCTTCTCGCTGAAGCCGTCGGCGCGCAACGCATCGATCGTTGCCTGATCCGACTGACGCAACAGATCAGGGGTTCGTGCTCGTCGCAAGCGAAGGCGCTGGCGAGCCAGTCGAAGCTTGTCGGCCAACGTCGCAACCGGAGCGCGCACAGTGGCCAGGGTCGTCCCGGGCCGCCGGAACGGGTCACCGATGGTGTGCATCGTTGTGCCGTCCCAGATGCGTGCACCGGGATCGAACGCTCGAAGATCGAGGGCGCCGATGTCGAACTGACGCTCGAGTTCCGGATACGCCGTGAGCAACACCTGGAACCCGCGGTCGAGGCGGTACCCGTCGACCAGGTCGGTCCGTACTCGACCACCGACGCCGTCGCTGGCCTCACAAACAACCACTCGGCGTCCGGCTCGGTGGAGAACTCGCGCTGCGGCGAGTCCGGCCAGGCCAGCACCGACGATCACGACGTCGGCTCGTGTGGAGTGAGGGTCGAGCACCATCAGTCGTCCAAGTGAAGTGGTGGGCCGTACTGGACTTGAACCAGTGACCTCTGCCGTGTGAAGGCAGCGCTCTAGCCAACTGAGCTAACGGCCCGAAGGCCGCAAACGATACCGGATCCCGGCTCCGATCCCATCAGCCTGGCGGCGTACCGCCGTAGTGCTTGAGTTCGACCGTGTTGCCGTCAGGGTCACGGACATAGATGCCCCAGCCATGCCCCCCAGCTCCCCAGATCCACATCGGGCCGGCGATCACGTCGAACACTCCCGACGCGGCCACAGCGTGAAGGTCGACGTCGTCTGCCACCCGCATCGACACATGGTCGACGTTGACGCCGGAGCGGTCACCCTCGATCAGGTCGATCACCGTCGAGTCGTCGACACGCAGCGAGACGAAGGGCGCCGTCCCGGCTCGCCATTCGGCTTCGCGTTCGGGTTGCAGACCGAGACGATCGCGATACCAGGCCAAGGAACGGTCGGGGTCGTTCGTCACGAAGACGACGTGATCATGTCCGGTGATACGAACCGACGGCACGGTCATGAGGGAAACGGTGCGATCGGATCGAGGCCGAGCACCTGCTCGACCCACGCCGTGAGTTCGAGGGTACGAACATCGGCGAGGTGGTTGCCGATGATCTGAAGGGCGAGTGGCATGCCGTCGGGAGCAAAACCGGCACAGGTGACACCCCCCGGCCTTTTCGTGACGTTGAAACCGAACGTGTTGCCCACCCACGCCGGCGTCTCTGTGCCGTTGACGAAGCCTCCACCCTGCGACACCGGGGTCTGGCCGATGGTGGCGGGTGTGACGAGCGCATCGAAACCGTCCATCGCAGCTGCAAGCTTGATCGAGCACGTTTGCGCAACCTTCCGCGCGTCCTCGATCGAGTCTGGGGTCAGCAGCTCGTCGGCGCGAATGAGCAGCTCTTGCAGGCCCGGGGTCACGGCGGCAAACGCATCGGTGCCCATGAGATGGCGATAGGCCGGGACCATGCCGCCGTAGAAGAGCAGCAGGAATGGTTTGAACACCTCGGGCATGATCGGTCCGATCTCGACGATCTCCACGCCCTGTGCGCGGAGTTGGTCGAGCGCAGCCGTCGTCACCGCAGCAACCGCAGCGTCGATCTCGGACCCATCGACACTCTCGCAGTAAAGCAGCCGGGTCGGAGGCTGCGGATCGTCGCAGGCCGATCGGAACGACGCACCCGGATGAGGAAGCGACCGCAGGTCGTTCGGGTCAGGACCGACGACAACGTCGAGCGCAAGGGCGACATCACTGATGCGGCGGGCCATGGGCCCAACGGTCGACAGGTCGGCCGCACCGAGCGGGGCCGGACCCATCGCAATGAGGCCCTGGGTGGGTTTGAAACCCGACATCCCGACGACCGCCGAGGGGATACGAATGGAGCCACCGCCATCCGAGCCTGTCGCCAACGGCACGAGACCACCGGCGACTGCGGCGGACGTGCCTCCGGAGGACCCACCGGGCGACCGCTCGAGATTCCACGGGTTCTTGGTGGCACCGAACAGGGGGTTGAACGTGTCGCCGATCCAGCCGGCCTCAGGTGTGTTGGTCTTGCCGATGACAACACAGCCGGCACTCCGGAGCCGGGCAACCTCGGTCGAGTCGGTCGTTGCCGGTTCGACCGATGCCAGATGTGCTGCGCCGCGAGTGGTGCGAAAACCGAGTGCGTCTTCGAGGTCCTTCACCCCGATCGGGACACCAGCCAACGGGCCGACATCGTCGCCCGCTGCAATGCGCTCGTCGATCGCAGCCGCCTGAGCAAGAGCCTGGTCAGCATCGAGTGCGACGAAGGCGTTCAGCGCACCGTCGTGCGCATCGACCCGCTCCAGGGCAGCCTGCGTCACCGAGACGGCCGAGCGGTCACCGGACCGAACCGACGCGGCGAGCGCCTCGACCGTGATCGTTCGGAAATCGGGAACCTCATCCATGGTGCAGGACCCTAGGGGAATCGACGAGCGAGGACCTTTCGTCGTTGCCGCTACGGTGACGCCATGGCGCTCATCGTCTGCCCCAACTGCGCCGAGGACGAGGATCTCGACGGCAACGACATCGACGGCAGGATCCACATCACGTGTGCGTCGTGCGGCGCAACCTGGGAGCGCGACCTCACCCCGCGCTGCGAGACATGCGGCCGGACCGACCTTCGCGATGCACTCGAGGCAATTCTCGACAAGAGTCGGGGAACCCAGTTGTCGATCCAGGCGATGAAAGTGGTCTGGCTCTGCCCCGACTGCGATGCAGAGAAACTGCGACGCTGGCTCGACTCGAACGTGCCGCTGCCACCTGACACGATGCCGGTCGATCCTCGCTAGGTCAGCCCAGCGACCAGTCGTTCGAGAGCAGCGACCCGTGAGCCCTTCACCAGCACCGCATCGCCCTCCCCGAGGTGGCCCAGACGGTCCACTGCAGTTTCGTGATCGTTGACGTGCGTCGCCGAGGGTCCATAGTCGGGCGCAGCGACCGCAATCACCTCGATACCGAGTGATCCGGCCAGGCTCGCCATACGTTCGTGTTCGGCGGCGGACTCGTCACCGAGTTCGGCCATCACCCCGAGGACGGCGATGCGCCGATCGGCTGGCATCGCTGCCAGCGAACGCAGCGCCCCCGCCACCGACATCGGGTTGGCGTTGTAGGTGTCGTCGAGGATCCGGGCGCCGGTCGCGGTCCGTTTGAGGTCCATGCGCATCGGCGACAGCACGGGTGTCGCCAATCCACGAGCAACGGCATCGGCGGAAATACCGGTTGCCAGTGCGGCGGCGGCAACGGCCAGCGCATTGTCGACAAGGTGCAGGCCGCGAGCTCCGAGCTCGATCTCGAACTGGCCCCAGTCCGAGACAAGACGAAACCGGGGGTGCAAGTCGTCGGAGAGTGTGACCCCTTCGGCTCGAACATCACCCCGTTCACCAAAGGTCACAACCCGCGCCGATGTGCGAGACGCCATTGCGGCAACGAGCGGGATGTCGGCGTTGAGGACAGCGAGCCCGCCTGTCGGGAGCGACTCGACGAGTTCGCCTTTCCCGGCGGCGACCGCCTCCACGCTCCCGAACTCGCTGGTGTGGGCCGAACCGACCGTGGTGACGATCCCGATCGTCGGCTGACCGATCTCGCACAGCATGCCGATGTGGCCGAGGCCCCGCGCCCCCATCTCGAGGATCACGACATCGGCACCGGTCTCGGTGGTGTTGATCAGCGTGAGGGGCAGGCCGATCTCGTTGTTGAACGACCGAACACTCGCCTGCACGCTTGCCTCTTGGGAGAACACTGCGAGCGCAAGATCCTTGGTGGTGGTCTTACCCACCGAGCCGGTGATCCCCACCACCTGCGCACCGGGGAGACGGCGACGAGACGCAGCCCCGAGACGAATCAGCGCCTCGCCGGTGTCGGTGACGCGAACGACGGTTGCAGCGCCTGCGTCGACGGGTTGTGCCGCCAAGACGATCCTCGCGCCGGCGCCCACCGCGTTTGTCACGAAGGCGTGACCGTCACGTTCGGCGACAAGTGGAACGAACAGCCAATCCCCATCTGGCCCGATGTCACGTGAGTCCTGTGTGGCCCGGTCGATCGTTACGTCACGAGCGCCCTCGACCGTGCCGTCCACGACCGCTGCGATGTCTGAAGCGACCCAACGCATGCGGGGAGCATGACACGGCTACGGTCATCGACGTGACCGCCCCCGCCGCCAACGCCAACGACCGAGTCCGTCTCGTCGTTCTCTTCGGTGGCCGATCGGCCGAACACGACGTGTCGTGTGTCTCCGCGCGCCACGTCCTCGCCGCCGCCGATCCGGCGATGTACGACATCGAGGCGATCGGTATCACCCGCGATGGCGTCTGGGTCCGGGCCGAGGGAGCGCTGGCTGCGCTCAGAGCCGGGACGGAGACCCTGCCCGACCGTCTCATCGCTGCGGGTCCGAACATCGATCCCTTGCCGGCCCTCACCGCCGGCGATACCTCCACGACCGTCGTCCTTCCGATCCTGCATGGACCGATGGGAGAGGACGGCACGATGCAGGGACTCCTCGAACTCGCCGACGTGCCCTACGTCGGCGCCGGGGTGCTTGCCTCTGCGCTGTGCATGGACAAGGTGGCCTGCAAACACCACCTCGCAGCTCATGGCATTCCCCAGGGCGCGTACCGGTGGATCACGGTCGATCAGGGCACGGTGCGTCGACCCGACGGTTCGGTCGTGCTCAGCGATGTCGAAGTCGATGCGTGTGTCGACGAACTCGGGCTCCCACTGTTCGTGAAACCGGCCAACATGGGTTCATCCGTCGGGGTGTCACGAGCAGCGACCGCTGACGCAGCCCGACACGCAATCGACGTCGCCGCCTCATACGACCGTCAGGTGATCATCGAGGAAGCGATCGACGGCCGTGAGATCGAGATCTCGGTGATCGGCAACGAAGACCCCAGGGCAAGCGTGGCGGGCGAGATCACTCCGGGCGCGGACTTCTACGACTACGCCGACAAGTACGAGGACGGTGCCGAACTCTCGATCCCCGCCGACCTCTCCGCCTCCGAACTCGCCGAGGTGCAAGCACTCGCCATCGCGGCGTACCGCGCCTGCAAAGTCGAAGGTCTGGCCCGGGTCGACTTCTTCTACGAGGACGGGAGTCGTGGCGCCGGTACCCGAGGATGGTTGGTGAACGAGATCAACACGATGCCGGGCTTCACTCCGATCTCGATGTATCCGAAAATGTGGCAGGCAGCCGGCCTCGACTACCCGTCATTGCTCGACGAACTCGTGCAGCTGGCACTGGCCCGACACGAACGAGACCGGCGTCACACCCGCACCGATCACTGACGACGGCACCCCCGGGGTTCGCGGGGGACCAGACACGATCAGTCAGCCGGCTCGAGTGCAGCACGGAGAAAGCGCGTGAGTTCTTGGCGGCGGGCGACCGTGCCGCGCAGGGTCGGTGGCAGCCCCATGGCTCGCTGGACCTCCAGCTCGGTGGCCACCCCGACGACGGTCGAATACAGCGACAACAGGAGCATCTCCGGGTCGGAGCGCCGGAGGTGACCGGCATCCATCTCGCGCTGCAGAAAGTCACGGGCCCGGTCGAGGACCGGCGCAATTTGAGTGGCAAGCCGGTCCGCCGACAGTGAGCCCGGTCTGGTGACCTCACGGATCAGTCCGAGGAGTTCCGGTCGTGCAACCGCAAGTCGGAAGACCCTCCGCACAATCGCCTCGACCTGGTCGAGTCCCACCAACCCGCGAGACGCCTCCTCGTCGAAGGCCTTGACGAGATCAACCGCCGCTGCATCGATGACGGCCTCGAACACGGCCTGTTTCGAGGGGAAGTAGTAGAGAATCGTCTGCTTGCGAATTCCGAGCTGGTCGGCGAGCGCATCGAGCGACGTGACTGCGAATCCCTCTGTGCCGTAGGCACGAAGCGCAGCATCGAGGATGCGGTCCCGCGTCGTTTCGGCCATGGGGCAAGAGATATCACAGACTCTCTACCAATTGGTAGAGAGGTCTGTTAGAACTGAGCTGTGATTCGGGAAAGCCTTTCCGGCAAGCGCATCGCCATCACCGGCTCGACCGGATTCCTCGGCACCGCGCTCGTCGAACGGTTCCTTCGCTCCGTCCCCGATTGTGACCTCGTCCTCATCGTGCGACCCGGTCGCCGGGGCGCTCAGAACCGGGTGAAACGAGACATCCTCAAGAACGACGCCTTCGATCGACTCCGCGCCGCCTACGCCGACGATCCCGTCGCCGCCGGCGGAGTCGACGGCGAAACCTTCGACGAGATGTGCGATCGCCGCGTCGTTGCGGTCGAGGGTGATGTCGGCCAAGACGGACTGGGGCTCGACGATGATGGCCGTGCCCTGATGGCCACGGTCGACATCGCCGTGCACTCCGCAGCAACAGTGAGCTTCGACTCGGCGCTCGACGACGCTGTACAGGTCAACCTTCTCGGGCCGGGTCGAGTCGCCGCTGCGTTGCGCACCGCCGCAGCGGCCCGCACCGAAGCCACACCTGGCGGGCTCGCCCCCGGCGAACCCGCCTATCTCGTCGCCGTCTCGACCTGTTACGTGGCCGGCTCGAGGCGCGGCAACGCTCCCGAGCAGATGGTGCAGGAGTCCCCGTTCTTCGTCGACGTCGACTGGCGTGCCGAAGTCGACAACGCGTTCCGGGCCCGCACGGACGCAGAGCAGGCCAGCCGGACCCCCGAGCGCCTGCGCGAACTCGAGGCCGAGGCGATCCACATCCTCGGCGCCGCCGGTACGCCGGCAATCGCGGAGCGAGTCGAGAATCTCCGACAGAAGTGGGTCGGCGATCAGATGACTGCATCCGGGCGGGTTCGCGCCAGCAGCCTCGGCTTCCCCGACGCCTACGCCTTCACCAAGGCGCTGGGCGAACGGAGCCTCTGTGAGACACGCGGTGACGTCCCCGTCGCAATCGTTCGCCCATCGATCATCGAATCGGCACTCGCCGAGCCGGTTCCCGGCTGGATCCGCGGATTCCGAATGGCCGAGCCCGTGATCGCCGCCTACGCCCGCGGGCTGCTCAAGGAGTTCCCCGGCGTTCCCGAAGGCGTGATCGACGTCATCCCCGTCGACCTCGTCGTCGCAACCATCCTTGCCACCGCCGGCCGTGGTCCGCACGTCGACCCCGACACCGGAGACCACCGACCCGACGTCATCCAGATCGCATCGGGGGCTGCCAACCCGTTCAAGTACGGACAGCTCGTCGACCTCGTGCGCGCATACTTCACCGAACACCCGGTGTACGACGAAAAGAACCAACCCATCTCGGTACCCGAGTGGTCCTTTCCCGGCCGCGGCCGCGTGAACCGACAACTGAGCCGGGCCCAATTCGCACTCAATGCCGGCGAGCGAATCCTCGATGCCCTGCCGCTGCGGGGGAAGCAGGCCGAGGTCGGAGCCGAACTCGAACAACGCAAGGAGTTGCTCGAGCGGGCCAGCGGCTATGTGGAGCTCTACGGCGCCTACACCGAGTGCGAGGCGATCTATCAGCTCGAGCGCATGTACGACCTGTGGAACGGTCTCGACGACGCCGATCGACGCGACTTCAACATGGATCCTTGCTCGATCGACTGGAAGGTCTACGCCCACGACATCCAGCTGCCCTCGACGGTGAAGCAGGCCCGCCTGAAGATGACGCCGAGCCGAGGACCGTCGGTCGATCGCAACGAGCGCCTTCGAAAGAACGTCCTGTCGCCCGACCGTCACCTCGCCGTGTTCGAACTGGAGAACACGCTCATCGCCTCGAACGTGGTCGCATCCTATTCGTGGCTCGCAACCCGCCGGCTCGACACCCCCGATCGGGTCCGCTTCACCCTCAAAACGCTCCGAGAGGCCCCAACCCTGTGGTCGCTCGACCGCGCCGACCGCAGCGACTTCCTGCGGTACTTCTACCGCCGGTTCGAAGATGCTCCGATCGACCAACTGCAGGCCGACTCGACCGAAATGTTGAGTGATCTCTTGATGACGAAGTCCTTCCCGGCCGCCATCCGGCGCGTCCGACAACACCGAGCACTCGGCCATCGCACCCTGCTCATCACCGGCGCACTCGACCTCGTGGTCGAGCCGCTGCGCCCGCTCTTCGACGACATCGTGGCCGCCGAGATGAGCACATCGAACGGCACCTACGACGGCCAACTCACCGCCGTTCCGCCGACCGGTGAAGCCCGCTACTCGACCCTCGCCGATTACGCCACCACGCACGGCCTCGATCTTGGAGAGTCGGTCGCCTACGCCGACTCGTCGTCGGATCTCCCGATGCTGGAGGCAGTGGGTTTTCCCGTCGCAGTCAACGCCGAGACCAAACTTGCGACCATCGCCCGTCGGCGCGGCTGGCTGAT
>Ga0181581_10000998_pt1 | contig 21820 bp, 21 predicted proteins | sample 071ome_22_FD_132433 | JGI IMG/M metagenome (GOLD analysis project Ga0181581, IMG submission 132433) | Coastal salt marsh microbial communities from the Groves Creek Marsh, Skidaway Island, Georgia - 071404AT metaG (megahit assembly) | ecosystem: Environmental > Aquatic > Marine > Intertidal... | reverse complement strand
GCTGGCCGCGCCAGCGCGTAGCGCCACCTCGACCAACCGCTGCGAATTGGAGGAATTCTCGGCCCCGACCACCAGCATGATGTCGCATTTCGAGGCAATCTGCTTCACCGCATTCTGTCGGTTCGTGGTGGCATAGCAGATATCCTCGCCACGCGGGCCGGTGATCTCGGGGAAGCGAAACTGGAGGATCGAGATGATGTCCGCCGTGTCATCCACCGACAGCGTGGTCTGGGTCGCAAAGGCAAGATCAGCATCGGGCGGCGGCGTGACGGTGCGGGCATCCGCGGCAGTCTCGACCAGCGTCATCTCACCAGGCTCGACCTGGCCCATCGTGCCTTCGACCTCGGGGTGGCCAGCATGGCCGATCAGAAGAATGTGCCGTTTCTGGCCGGCATGTCGGCGCGCCTCGACATGCACCTTGGTGACAAGCGGGCAGGTGGCGTCAACGGCAATCATCTTGCGTTGATCCGCCTCCTCGACAACCGCGCGGGCGACGCCATGCGCCGAAAACACGACGGGCGCGCCTTCCGGCACCTCGTCAAGCTCCTCAACGAAGATGGCCCCCTTGGCGGCAAGGCCGTCGACAACGGTGCGGTTGTGAACGATCTCGTGGCGGACATAGACTGGCGCGCCGAATTTTTCCAGCGCCACCTCGACGATCCGGACCGCACGGTCGACTCCCGCGCAAAAGCCTCGCGGTGCCGCCAGATGTAAAAATTTACGGTCCTGCAAACGGGTCGTGTCCATGCGCTTGTTCTTGCGCGATAACGCGTCATAGGTCAATTGCTGTTGTCGGAAAAAGAAGTTAGGATGCCGCCATGAAACGTCGCATCCGAAACCCCCTGTTCGCCATATCCCCGCTCCTCGTCACGGCAGCATTGCTGGCGGCATGTGCAGGCGATCCGGAATATGTGAAATGTCCCGAACTGACGGCACCGGAAGCGGGAGCGGAGGCGTTCATGCGGATTGATGACACCGGCGAGATTGTCAATGCGCGCCTGAACGGTGTTCGCGCCCGTTGCGAGCAGGTGGGCGAGAATGGCGTCTCGATGGACTTGTCGATTGGCCTTAAGATTAAGCGTCTTGGGGCTGAGAAATATCCGGCGGGCGTCGCGCAGATCAATGTCGTCAGCCTTGTCGCCGAAGGAGACAAGATTGTCAGCAGCCCGCCGCCGATCAGATACAAGGCCGGCTTCCGCAAGGGACAGCAGACCATGTATCCTGTTGTTGAGCACGAAGTCACCGTCACTGACGGCCAGCGACTGATCATCAGCCTGGTGCCGGGACTCTAGACCGCCTCAATAACAAGACGTTCCAGTCAAGACGTTCCGGCACGAAAAAGGGGCACACTGGTCGCGTGCCCCCGAATTTTGCCTGGCGTGGAAGCGGTGGCCTAGTTCAGCTTCTCGATTTCGGCGGCAGAGTCGTCGATAAGCGCCAGCCCGGCCTTGTCATCCAGCTTTGAGGTAATGATCTGCGCGGCCGAGGCGATGGCCAGCGTGGCGGCCCTCTCGCGAAGCTCGGTCACAATCGCTGCCTCGGCGGCCTTGATCTTGGCGGTCGCCTGCTGCTCGCGACGCTTGACCGTTTCTTCGGCGGCCTTTTCGGCGTTTTCGCGGATCCGCTCGGCGGTGGCCTCGGCCGTTTTCAGAATGGCCTTGGCTTCCTCGGCAGCCTCGCGATGCAGACGCTGGAACTGATGCAGCTCGTCAAGCGCCTCTTCACGAAGCGCGCGCGCCTCGTCAAGCTCGGTGCGAATCTTCGCCGAGCGTTCATCAAGCATGCCGGACAGGGCGGCACCCGCCTTTTTCCAGACGAGCGCGATGAAGACAACAAAGCCGACGGCTACCCAGACGGATTCCATGACGATGCCTTCCATCAGCCAACTCCTTGCGCGACCAGAGTCTTGGCCGCCGCTTTCACGGCCTTGTCGGCCTGTGCCTTTGTCGGTTTGACGCCGGCCACCTGTGTCGCCGCTTCAATGGCGGCCTCGGTCGCGATAGCTGTCAGATTGCTTTCCGCCTCGGCGCGTGCCTCGGCCAGCGCGGTTTCCGCCTTTCCGATCCTGGTCGCCATCTTCTTGGCGGCCTTTTTCTCGGTGGCGTCGGCCTTTGCCTGTGCCTCGTTCGCGGCGTTGCGCGCGAATTCGGCGGCTTCGTTACGCGCCTCGTCAAGGCTCGCTTCATAGTCGGCGCGTGTCTGCGCCGCCTCGGCGCTGGCCTCGCGGGCACGGGTCAGGTCTTCGTCGAGCCGTGTGCGGCGCTCCTCAAGAACGGACCCGATGCGGGGTGTCACCACCCGCGCCATAAAGACGTATCCAAGTCCGAAAATGACAACGAGCCAGAACAGCTGTGATGGCCAGGTGCCAACCTTCAGCTGTGGAAGCCCGGCTTCGCCACCGGCCGCATAAGCGGCCGACGTGGCTGTCGCCATCACCGCCACCGAGGCCGTCGTGGCCCATGCGTGCACTCTTCTCATGCCAGTCTCCTTGACGGGCACCCGTGCCGGGACGCATCCCGACAGCGGGGCCACATTCGGGCCGGTAAACCGGCCTAGAGGGCGAACAGAAGCAGCAGCGCAACAACCAGCGCGAACAGCGCGATAGCTTCAGTCAGGGCGAAGCCCAGAATGCCGATGCCGAACACTTCGCCGCGGGCTGCAGGATTGCGGGCAATCGAAGTCACAAGAGCGGAGAAGATGTTGCCGATACCGACACCCACGCCGGCAAGAGCGATCACGGCCAGGCCGGCACCGATCATTTTTGCAGCTTCTACTTCCATTTTCCTAGTCCTTCCGTAGGTTTTGAAATCAGTTCAATGTTGTCTTGGTCAGTCTTGTCTTCAAAGGCCGCTTTTGAACGTCAGCGGTCAACGTTACGCCACGCTGTGCCTAGTGCAGATGCAGCGCGTCATTCAGATACATACATGTCAGGATGGTGAATACATAGGCCTGCAGTGCCGCCACCAGCACCTCCAGACCGGTCAGGCCGACAAGCGCCAGAAACGGCAGCAACGAGCCGGTCATCGCGATGCCGCCAGCGCCGGAGATCATCACCGCAAGGCCGGCGAACACCTTCAGCATGGTGTGACCCGCCAGCATATTGGCGAACAGCCGGACAGACAGGCTGACCGGTCGCACAAAATAGGAAATCACCTCGATCACGATCAGGAACGGGATCAGCACTTTTGGTGCCCCCTGTGGCACGAAGAAGCTGAAGAAATGCAGGCCGTGCTTGAACAGGCCGATCAGCGTCACGGCGAGGAAGATGAAGCCGGCCATCGCGAAGGTCACGATGATCTGTGAGGTGAAGGTGTAGGAATAGGGGATCAGCCCCAGCATGTTGCCGAACAACAGGAACACGAACAGCGTGAAGACGAACGGGAAATAGGCCCGGCCATCATTGCCGACATTGCTGCGCACCATATCGGCAACGAATTCATACATCATCTCAGCCGCGCCCTGTATCCGTCCGGGGACCAGTTCGCGGTTCCGCATCGCGCTGAACAGGAAGCCGCCACCGACCACCATCGCCAGCAGCATGAACAGGCTGGAATTCGTAAAGGAGATGTCGTAGCCGCCGGCGCTCAAATCGACAATCGACCTGATCTCGAACTGTTCAACCGGGGAATGCATGCCCTCAGAAGCCATGGGTCGGTTGTCCTCTCTTCACCAACGGCTAGTCGCCGTCCTGCTTGTCCTCGCCGTCGGCGTCGCGCCGATGCTCGTCAAAATACCCGGCGGCCATGCCGCGTCCCGACACCATCCGCCACACATTCAGCATTCCGGCAGCGGCACCAAGAAAGAACAGCAACACCAGGAACAGCGGTGATGTTCCAAACCAGCGATCCAGCACCCAGCCAATGAACGTTCCGACGATCACGCCAGCGACAAGTTCTGTCGCAACCCGCGCCAGAATGGCGCCTGCCCCGGCGGGCAACCCGTGACGATCCGGCCCACGCGCCTTCTCGGCCCTGTCTTCCTGCATGCGGTCGATCCGGCGGTCTATATCCTGCAGGCGGTCTTTGCCGCGGTGCCGTTCATGATCGTTCATGTCAGTGTTGTCAGAGAGGCCGAATGTGACCGGAGCCAACACCGAAACCCGATGTCACGCCCTTGGGCCAGAAGACAAAATACGGTGTGCCGTTGCTCATCCCGTGCGGTTGATGTCCATTTGACCGGACCCGAATGTCACTGCGCAGGGCGGCAACCTTCGGTACCCGAAATCGCGCACAAAATAGGGGTGCGGCTCGATATTTGTCAAGCTTTCAATCAGCTGTGATTTTGCCAGCCAATCCGCGGGTTTGGGCAGGTGGGAAACTGGCCCCGGCGCGGGCATGCCCGGGATCAGGCCACGGCCGCGTCGCGGATTCGCTCGGCCGTCTGCAAATCCACTGAAACAAGCTTTGAGATGCCGCGCTGTTCCATCGTCACGCCGAACAGCCTGTCCATCCTTGCCATCGTCATCCGGTGGTGCGTGATGACCAGGAACCGCGTGCTTGTCTTGTTGGTGATTTCACGCAGCAGGTCGCAGAATCTGGTGACATTCGTGTCATCAAGCGGCGCATCAACCTCGTCAAGGACGCAGATTGGCGCCGGGTTGGTCAGGAACACGGCAAAGATGATCGCCAGCGCGGTCAGTGCCTGCTCACCGCCCGACAGCAGCGACAGAGACTGCAAGCGCTTGCCTGGCGGCTGCGCCAGAATTTCAAGGCCGGCCTCAAGAGGGTCATCGGAATCGGTCAGCTGAAGTTCCGCCGTGCCGCCGCCAAACAGGATCTTGAACAGGTCCTTGAAATGCGCATTGACCTCGGCAAAGCTGCCAAGAAGCTGCTCGCGGCCCTGCCGGTTGAGTTTCGAAATGGCGGCGCGAAGCTTTTCGATGGCGGCGACGAGATCCTCGGCCTCGGCCTCCATCGATTCGATCCGCGCGGCCACCTCGGCCATTTCGGTTTCGGCACGAAGATTGACCGGCCCGATATTGTCGCGCTCGCGGACCAGACGCTGCACCCGCTCCTCCAGAACGCCAAGCTCGGGAAGCGCGGCCGCATCCTCGGCCTCGGCAAGTTCCGGAAGCCCGTCCGGCGTGCAGCTCAGCTTCTCTCTGATCAGCTCCAGGATCACGCGCCGGCTTTCCTCGGCGCGCTCACGCATACCCTCGGCGCGGATCAGCTGCTCGCGGCTTTCGGCCAGCGCGGCATCAGCGCTGCGCTGCGCGGCCTCGGCCTCGGCAAGCGCGGTTTCGGCAAGATGCAATGCGTCGCCAGCCGCCTGGCGCTCGGCCTCGGCGGCTTCCAGCCGGTCGCCCATTTCATGACGCCGCGCGGTGATATCGTCCGGCATGGCGGCCAGCCGCGCCTGCTCGGCCTCCGCCTCGGCAAGGCGGGTCTGCATCTGTTCCACGCGTGACGAGGCGCCGGCCTGACGCTGTTGCCACTGCGCCGATTCCTGTTGGCAGCTGGCAAGCCGGTCACGCGCCGCGCGCAATGTTTCGGCAAGTCGGGATTCGGCCTGCATCGCCTCGGCCAGCAAGCCGCGTACAGTTTCGGCTTTCCGCCGCGCTTCGGTCTCGGCCAGTGCCAGTGCCGCATCGTCGCCAAGCCTTGCTGCCTCCTCATTGGCGGTGGCAAGGTCGGCGCGCATGCCGGTGGTGGCCTCGTCGAGCTCGATGGCGCGCTGGCGTGCCGTGTCCAGCCGCAGCCCGGCACTTTCCTCTTTCTGGCGCGCGGTGGCTCTGGCCGCCTCGGCGCTGTCGGTGGCTACGCGCTGTGCGGCCAAAGACTCCCGAGCGGTGCGAAGCCCCTCTTCGGCGGTGGCGGCGGCGTCGGCCTGTCCGGCCTCGGCGGCTGTAGCGGATGCGAGCTCGTCCTGCAGCGTTTCCAGCCGTTGGCGCTGGCGGATCCGTTCGGCGCTGCTGTCCTGGGCGGCGCTGCGACGCACGAAACCGTCCCATCGCCAGAGCCCGCCCTCGCGGGTTGTCACCGCTTGGCCCGGTCGCAATGACGGTTGCATGACCTGCGCTTCCGACGCGCTGTCGACAATGCCGACCCCGGCAAGTGTCGTCGCCAGTTCAGGGGCGCCGCTGACAAAATCAGCCAGCGGCGTGCTGCCTTCGGGCGGCGTCAATGCCGCGGCGTCGCCGCCGCCGCGCCAATAAGCTGTCTCGCCGGTTCCCGCCGGCGCGGCCAGTTCCTCGGCAAGATATGATGTCAGTGCCTTTTCCATGCCGTCGCTGACAGCCAGGCTGTCGAGGACCGGCGTATCGGCGCTGCCATCCGGGCCGGTCAGTAGATAGCTGAGTGCATCGATTTCCGCCTGCAGGCGCGCTGTCACCGTGGCGGCGTCGCGCCGCGCCGAAAGGGTAGCCTCGGCGGCGGCCTGCGCTTCGGCAAAGGCTGTTTCAGCGGTATCCTGCTGCTGGCGCGCAGCCTCGGCGGCCTCGCCTGCGGCGGTGAAATCAGCCTGCGTCAGGCTGGCTTCCTCCTCGAGCGATTCCAGCGAGATGGCGGCAAGCGCCTCGGCGGCCGCGGCAAGCCGGCCTTCCAGATCGCTGATTCTTGTCGCAAGTGCCTCGCGCGTTGCGGCGGCGGCACGGACCTGCGCGGCGGCATCGGCAAGCTCGGCCTCTGCCCCGTCAGCCTGTGCGCGGATGCTCGCCAGGTTCTGTGCCGCCTCGTCACGCTGCGGCGCGGCATCATCAATCTGCGTCCCCAGGGCGGTGGCTTCGGCATCAAGCCGGACCATCGCCTCATCGGCATCGCTGCGAAGGCCGGTCTCGCGCGCTATGTCCTCGCGCATCTGGTCCTGTTGACGCGCGCCGCGCTCGATGGCGTCGCGAATCCGCGCTTCTTCACGGTCAAGCTCGTCCCGGGTAATGGCCAGGCGCTGATATTCCGCCGCGCGCGCCACCTCGGCCTCGCGCAATGACGGCAGGGCGGCGGCACGTTCGGTGCGGAGCGTCGCGCAGGCGGCGGCGGCGGCGGTCAGTTCGGCAGTGGCGGCCTGTGCCGCTGTCATGGCGGCGCCGGCGTCCGTGCGGGCTGATTCCGCGGCATGCCAGCGGGCCAGAAGAAGCTGCGCCTCGGCTTTCCGAATCCGGTCGGCGACAGAGCGGTAGCGTGCCGCCTGACGGGCCTGCTTGCGAAGCGAGTCACGCTGTTCGACAAGCCCGGCGATGACATCATCGAGCCGCTCCAGATTTGTCTCGGCGCCGCGAAGCCGCAATTCGGCCTCATGGCGGCGGGCGTGCAGGCCGCGGATATTGGCGGCTTCCTCAAGCAGTGCGCGACGGTCTGTCGGGCGGGCGCCGACAATGGCACCGATGCGCCCCTGCGAGACGATCCCCGAGGACCGCGCGCCGGTGGCCGAATCGGCGAACAGAAGCTGTACATCCTTGGCCCGTGCCGGCTTGGCATTGACGAAATAGCTGCTTCCCTTGCCGCGTTCGATCTTGCGGGTGATCTCCAGCTCGTCCTCGTTGTTGAACTCGCTTGGCGCGCTGCGGTTGCTGTTGTCGAGCTGCAGCGTGATCTCGGCAAGATTGCGCGCCGGGCGTTGTTCGGTGCCGGAAAAGATCACATCGTCCATTTCCGCGCCGCGCATCTGGCGGGCGTTGCTTTCGCCCATCACCCAGCGCAGACCCTCGACAATATTGGATTTGCCGCAGCCATTCGGGCCGACAATGCCGGTCATGCCCGATTCGATCTCGACCTCTGCCGCGTCGGCAAAGGACTTGAAACCGGTCATCTTCAGGGTTTTGAAAATCACTGACGGCTACCAGCCCCGGTCATGAAACAAATTTCAGGCAAAGTGGTCAAATGCCCCTCACGCACCAAAGGCGCTGAGTTGCTCGGCAAATTCTTCATAATCCCTGTTGCCGGAAATCAACAGATCATCATTCACGACAAAGGAGGGTGTCGAGCTGATCTTCCAGTCATCCATGCCCTTCTGGCGCAGATCGACAATGCCTTCCAGCAATGGCCGGTTGCGCATGATGCCGTTGAATTCATCCTCGCTGACACCAGCCAGCCGCGCCATTTTCTGCAATTCGGCGACCGGATCGGTGGCACGCACCCAGACCGGCTGCTTGGCCAGAAGCATCTTTACCAGAGGGAAGAATTTTGTCTCCGGCACGGCGCGGACAAGGGCGTGCGCGCGCAACGCCAGACCGTCGAGCGGGAACGGGCGCATTTCGAACCGGACAATCCCCTCATCGATCAGCTTGGCTTTCACCTTGGGAAAGGTGTTGTTGTGGAAATCGGCGCAATGTCCGCAGGTCATCGAGTAATATTCAGCCACCCGGATCGGCGCGTCCTTGCTACCGATCGTACGCGGTGACAGGGCATGTTCCAGCAGATCATCGCCGGCCAGCGCACAAGGCACCATGGCGAGGAGGGTTGTTGCGCCGACGCCTGTCGCAAAAAAGCGGCGGCGCGGCATGGCAGGCAATTTGAGGCTGGTCTGTTTCATCGCGCCACAATAGCCAAACCCCGGGCGGTGGGCAATGCAGATTCACACCTGATAATACCGGTTTTGGCGCCGTGGTCAGTCGCGTTCAGTCCAGCCAAGGCGGCGCAGCGCGGCGCGGAGCTCAGGTGATTTGACGCGCTCGAGCCTGGCATCGAGTTCCCAGATGGATTCGGCGAGGGGGGCGGGTGCGGCCGGGTTATCGCCTGCCGGAGTTTCGGGACGTGACGGTTGCGGGGCAAGCGTCTGCACGAACACGATATCGGCAACCGCGCCATAGCCGAAATTTGCGTTCACCCGGTCGATGACAGGTTGTTTCATCTGCAGCGCGATCGGCCCGTAACCGCTGGTGATCGCGACTTTCAGGGTGCCGCCACCGCGGCGCGACAGATTGAGTTGCGTGGGGCGACTCCATGCCGCCATGTCACCGGCGATCTGGCGCCAGTTCGAGACAAGCCGGCTGATCACGAAGCCGCGTTCGCGCACGCTTGGCGCCACCATGCCGTCAACGAGTCTTGAAAGGCGTGTCATGCGGTGGCGGCGGTCGGCTGTCATCTGCGGCTGTCCGGTGCTGGCGGCGGGTCTGAGGCGGAGCGTAGCACAGACATGCGGGTGCGACCATTGTGATGCCGATGTGATGCCGACTGGTGATTGAACGGGGCGGGAGGCTATGCAAGTCTCGTCGCCATGACCAGCCCGACTTTTCCCGCCACAGCCATTTTCGACTGGTATGACCGGCATGGCCGCAGCCTGCCCTGGCGGCATCGCTGGCCGGATCTGGCGCCAGCCTACCATGTGTGGCTGTCTGAAATCATGCTGCAGCAGACGGTGGTCGCGACGGTGATCCCCTATTTTCTGGATTTCACGCGGCGCTGGCCCGAAATCTGCGATCTGGCCGCCGCCGGGCAGGATGATGTGATGGCCGCCTGGGCCGGGCTCGGCTATTACGCGCGGGCGCGCAATCTGCACCGCGCCGCCGGCATTGTCTGTGCCGAACATCAGGGCAGCTTTCCCGATGATGTCGCCGGCTTGCGCCGGCTTCCCGGGATCGGCCCCTATACGGCCGGTGCCATTGCCGCCATCGCCTTTGGACGCCGCAGCACGGTTGTGGATGGCAATATTGAACGGGTGCTGGCGCGTTATTTCGTGATCACGACGCCGCTTCCCGCCGCGAAGGCCGAGATCGGCGGCCGGTATGACGAAATTCTGCCGCCCGAACGCCCGTCGGACTTCCCGCAGGCGCTGATGGATTTTGCCAATGCTGTCTGCACGCCGCGCAATCCCGGCTGCGAGGCCTGTCCGCTTGCCGGGGGATGCGCCGCGCGCCGCGCCGGCACGCCCGAGGCCTGGCCGGTGAAAGCGCCGAAAAAGACCAGGCCGGAACGCCGCGGCATCGCCTTTGTCGCCACTGACAGCCAGGGGCGGGCCTTCATGGTATCGCGTCCTGAACGGGGCATGCTTGGTGGCATGTTGGCCTTCCCGTCAGCCGGATGGACCCCCGATGACGGTGCCTATGATCCTGAAAATCCGTTTGCCAACGCCCCCTTCGAGGCCGACTGGCGGATGGCCGGGGACAGCGTCAGCCATATCTTCACGCATTTCTCGCTAAGCATGGATGTGGCGGTCGCCAGATATGACGGTGCCGGGCCGCCCGAGACCTGGCAAAAGGTTCGCCCGGCAAGCCTGCCAACGCTGATGCGCAAGGTCTGGATGGTGGCACGTCGGCAATCCTGAAGAGCTGGGGCGACCAGCCGGCGTCAACAGAACGGCGTCCGTCAGCCGGGTCTGTCAAACAGGGATCAGTGGTTGAAATGGCGCATGCCGGTCAGGGCCATGACGATTCCGGCCTCGTTGGCGGCGGCGATTACCGTTTCATCGGCCTTCGAGCCGCCAGGCTGGATCACCGCCGTGGCGCCGGCCTCGATCAGCGCCGCCAGACCGTCTGCAAACGGGAAGAACGCATCCGAAGCGGCCACCGAGCCGATCGTTCGCGGCGCATCCCAGCCATGATGGGCCGCTGTGTCACGTGCCTTGTGCGCGGCGATGCGGGCCGAATCGACTCGGCTCATCTGGCCGGCACCAACCCCGACCGTGCAGCGGTCACGCGCAAAGACGATGGCGTTGGATTTGACATGCTTGACCACCCGCCAGGCAAACATCAGATCATCGAGCTGAGCTGCATCGGGTTGCGCCCTGGTGACAATCCGCAGGTCGTCGATGTTGACCATGCCACTGTCGCGCGACTGTGCAAGGAAGCCGCCACTGACCGATTTGATCTTCACCCCGCCGTTGGCGGTGTCAGGCATGGCGCCGGTCGTGAGAAGACGCAGGTTCGGTTTTTCCGCAAGGATCGCACGCGCCGCATCATCTGCCGCGGGAGCGATCACGACCTCGATGAAGATGCCGGTGATCTTGCGCGCTGTCGCTTCATCAAGCCGCCTGTTGGCGGCGACGATGCCGCCAAAGGCGCTGACCGGGTCGGCCGCAAGCGCTGCATCCCAGGCATCGCCAAGCGATTCTGCCGAGGCAACGCCGCAAGGATTGGCGTGCTTGATGATGGCGATGGTCGGCTCGGTGAATTCGGCAGCAAGCTCGAAGGCGGCGTCCGTATCATTCAGATTGTTGTAGGACAGCGGCTTGCCTTGGATCTGTGCGGCGTTCGCCACGCCGGGGCGCGCCGGACCGGCGGCATAGAGCGCCGCCTTCTGATGCGGGTTTTCGCCATAGCGCAGTTCCTGAATGCGCTGGCCGGCAAGTGTCATCGTCTCGCTGAATCCGCCATCCGCCCCGGCGCTGGTCATCCAGTCGGCGATGGCGCGGTCATAGGTTGCGGTGCGCGCAAAAACGCGGCCGGCAAGGCGGCGCCGGGTCGTCTGGCTGACATCGCCGGAGCCGGCCAGCTCGGCGATGACGGCATCATAATCCGCCGGATCGCAAAGCACGGTCACGAATTCATGGTTCTTCGCCGCGGCGCGAAGCATCGCCGGGCCACCAATATCGATATACTCGACAAGGGTGGCGAAATCGTCGGTGTTCGCGCGCTGCTGTTTAAACGGATAGAGGTTGACCGCCAGCAGATCGATCCCGGCAATGCCCTGGTCCCGCATTGCGGCAAGATGCGAATCATTGTCCCGGCGGGCCAGCAACCCGCCATGGATGTTCGGATGCAGCGTCTTGACCCGCCCGTCCATGATCTCGGGGAAGCCGGTGATATCGGCAACATCGGTGACCGCCAGCCCGGCGTGGCGAAGCGCGGTCGCGGTGCCGCCGGTCGACAGGATTTCGAACCCATGTGCGGCAAGGCTGGTGGCGAACGGGATGAGACCGGTCTTGTCGGAAACGGATAGAAGGGCTCGCCGTGATGTCATGCTGCGGTGGCTCCGGTGGCTGCTGAAATCTCGCCTGCCTTATGGCAAAGGCTTACGTCGATGGCAATGCGAAGCGGCGCCATGACGATAAATTTACTGCGAGCTTCGTGTGAAGGCCCATTTGATCTCGTGCGAGCCGGTGGTGCGGATGTCGCTGACCACCGCCTTGACAACGATCTGCTGGCTTGCCTGGCGCAGACCATCCTCGAAATAGACCGAATTTTCGACCTCGACAGCCCCGCCCGATGCCTTGAAGGTCCACCCCACCCGGCTGCCACGTATTTTCATCAGCACCGTGCCGTTGGCAAGCGGTGCCGCGGTGACCCGCGGGTGAAGATGAAAGCGGACAAAAGCGAGGTTCGGGATCTCACCCGGCGCGCCGGTATATTCAAGCGTGTCCGCGCCGCGAAGATTGGCCCCGCCGGTCCGCAGATACAGTTTGCGGCGATGCAGAATGCCGTGCGACGTCTCGAAACCGTCATGCGAGGCGACGGCAAGAAGGCCTGCCTGCGTCTCGCCAACCTCTGCCTCTCCCACCTCGACACCCGATACCGCGGCAATGCGGTCGTCCTGAAGCCGTGATGAATTCTGGTTGTCGAGGCCGACCGTCGAATGCGCCGCCGTCGAGCACATAACCCGGCGCAGGGTCGGATCACGCATCATCTGGCCCGAATTGACGATCAGCTGGGTCGGGCCAACGCTCATCTCGAAGCCGAGTGTGCCAAGGCCGGTGACGGTGCTGGCGGCGAAGCTGACAGGTGCGCCGGCATCCATGATCACCACGGTGCGGCCGCTGCCGATCCGCAGGAACCCGCTATAGGGGGCCTGCTGCATGGTCTTGTTGCGGGTTGCGGATCGCGCAAGGGTCTCTTCGACAAGATCGGCCGGCAATCCGCCCGCGCCGTTGAAATGGGCCAGACGCCCGTCGCCATGCCGCCACATCCGGACAAGCCCGCCCATCCTCTCGATCATGTCGGCGAGCGTGGCCCCGTCGGCCCCGGCAAGGCTTGTCGCCATGCGAATTTCGACAAGCAGGCGCAACATCAGGACATGCCGGTCCGGCATGCGGCTGACATGACCGCCATCGGGAAGGATAACGGCGCTGAGTTTCGGCATCAGAATATCAAGCAGCGCATCAAGCCGCGCGGCATCGGCACCCATCGCGGCCTCGGCAAGCGCCAGACCGCGCAACGCCCCGATCTGGTCGTCGAGGCTGCGCATCCGTCGCCAGTCAATGGCAAGGCAGCGAATTTGCATCTCGACGGACCCGGCAAGCAAACGCTGGAATTCCTCATCCGCCGAAACGCCGTACCAGCCGAAATTCAGCGCCAGCCGCGCCAGCCTGTGTCCCATGATGTCAGGCCGCCAGGCGGGGAGCCGCCAGTCCTGATTGTCCGATATCCAGCGGGCGATCAGTTCCCGCGCCTTGATCCGGGCGGTATCACCGCCCTCGGCGCGAAGGTCGCACAGCCAGGTAAATCGCGCGTCCTCCTCATTGTCCCGGGTTGGCACGATCTGCCCGGCAACCACCCGGGCGCCAGCCTGTGGATCGCCGCGCCACGGGTCCTGCAGGCCGGCGCGCATCTGGCTTCGCGGTGCACCGCGCAACTGCCACCGGAACAATCCGCTCTGGCGAAACAGCTTTTCAAGACCCGACAGCCGCATGGGCAGGATCGCCGCTGATTGACCGTCCTCACGCCCCGCCATCAACTACCTTCCAGCCCTTTGCTCATCACAAAAATCTCAGCCATGACCTGATTTCAGGCGCGCGATGTAGAATCCGTCAACGCCGCCAAGAGACATGAAATCGGCCGGCACGATCCGGAGCGTTCCGGCGTCGGTCAGTGCTGCTGCGAACAATCCGGCGTCCGCCACTGTGACAGGATCGATGGTCAACCGGTTGCCCGGCCGGCGCAGAAACGCGTCGATGATGGCTTCTCCTTCTTCATGCTGTAGCGAGCAGGTGGCGTAAATAAGGCAACCGCCCGGTGCCAGCCATTCGGCGGCGGCGGCAAGGAGTTCACCTTGCGTTTTCGCCAGCGTTTCAATGTCGGCGGGTGAGCGATGGTGCGGCACATCGGGTCGGCGGCGCAGCGTTCCGGTGGCCGAACAGGGGGCGTCGATCAGCACCGCGTCGACTGCCGTTTCGGGTCGATAGCGTCGTCCATCGATCTTTACAAGCTCTGCCGACATGCCAAGGCGCTGCAGGTTTCGTCGCAGGATCCCGAGGCGGCGTTCGGATGTGTCAATGGCGGTTACATGCGCGCCGGCGGCGATCAGCTGTGCTGTCTTGCCGCCCGGGGCCGCGCACAGATCAATCACGCGCCGCCCGGCAAGATCGCCGAACAGCCGCGCCGGCAGGGCGGCGGCGGCATCCTGAACCCACCAGGCACCATCCTCGAACCCTTCAAGCTTTGTCGGGTCACCGTCGAAATCACGGCGGATCGTCTGGTCATCGACCAGAACACCGTCAAGGCGCGCCGCCCAGCCGGCGGGATCGCGCGCCGGTGTGATGTCCAGCGGTGGTGGCATCATCGCAAGTTCCATGGTCCGGCGTGTCCGCTCATCTCCCCAGTGGTGGGTCCAGTTCTGTCGGATCCAGTCCGGCAGATTGTCTTGCGGATCGGTCGCCGCAAGCATTGCCGCCCCGTCGCGCGACAGTCGGCGCATTACCGCATTGGCCAGCCCGGTCATGCGGTGGAAGCCGGCGGCGCGCATCAGATCAACGGTGCTGTCGACAGCGGCATGGGCGCCGGTCTCAAGAAACAGCAGCTGTGCCGCGCCAAGGCGCAATATCTCGATGGCGTCGCGGGTGCGCCCGGCCGGGCGTTCTGTCATGATGTCGCCGAGGATCCGGTCGATCTGCCCATGACGGCGAAGGACTGTCGTGACGAGAAGGCGGACGAAACCGCGGTCGCGCTGTGCCAGATCGCCGGCATGCCGCATCGCCTCATCGAGATGCCGGCCACCGGACACATCCTTCAGCGCGTTGAAGGCAGCAAGGCGGCTGACAAGGCCGCTCTTGGCCGGCTGGCGGGATTGTTTGCGAGATGAAGATGACGTGGCCGGGTGGCTCGACTTGTTTTTACACATGTCACGGGGCATATAGATTTTCATGGACACTGACAAGACAGACACCCATATCGGGGCGGATGAATCCACGTCGCAACCAGCCGCGCCTTCTTCGGATACGCCGGCCAAAATGACACCGGCCGAAATGACACCGGCCGAAATGACACCGGCCGAAATGACACCGGCCGAAATAAACGGGCCAAAGGGGCCCGAGCCAACGCGCTATGGCGACTGGGAACAGAAAGGTCGTTGCAGCGATTTCTAGTATGCTGACAGGGCCATGATGGCACGGATGAAGACCGAGATGCTGGTCGGGGCCGCCCTGCGCATCGCCAGTGGCGAGCTGATCGACTGTGTGGTGCTGCGGCGCGGTAATGCCGAGGCCGGCGCGATCCTTGTCCATATCGATGATCTTGGTGGTCGGCATCGCCTGCTGGCACGGGTGCTCGAGTTTGACGGCAGCTATGGCTGGCGGCCGGTGGTCGCAGGGCCCGGGCATGATGGCTGGGCCAGTGGCGAGGTGGTGGAAACGAGGTTGCAGCGAGAGATGGAGATCGACCCGGATGCCTGGGTTCTGGCGATTCAGGACGCGCGGGCGCGCAACCCCTTTGAGTTTCTCTAGCCGTGGTGGCGCTGCACCGGCATGTGATATATCTCGCCACATGATGTATAAGGGCAGAATGACGTCTGATACACCAAAAATCCCGGTGCCGGGCCGGCGGCTGTGCGTGGCACCGATGATGGACTGGACGGACCGGCATTGCCGGCATTTCCACCGCCATATCGCGCCCGGCGCGCTGCTGTTCACCGAGATGGTGACCGCCGATGCGGTGATCCATGGGGACCGCGACCGGCTGCTGGCGCAGGCGCCGCAGGATGTCGGGGCAGGTGTCTGCGTTGCCTTGCAGCTTGGTGGCAGTGATCCGGCGCGGCTTGCCGAGGCGACCCGCCTCGCCGCGGATTATGGCTATGCCGAGATCAACCTGAATGTCGGCTGCCCCTCGGATCGTGTGCAATCCGGCCGTTTTGGTGCCTGTCTGATGGCTGAACCGACACTTGTGGCCGACTGCATGGCGGCGATGATGGCCGCCACCGACCTGCCGGTGACGGTGAAATGCCGGATCGGGATCGATGACATGGACCCGGAAGCCGGTCTCGATGATTTCATCGACGCAGTGGCCGGTGCCGGGGTGAGGGTGGTCTATCTTCATGCCCGCAAGGCCTGGCTTAGCGGCCTTAGCCCGAAGGAAAATCGTGATATCCCCCCGCTGGATTACGACCGCGCGGCGCGGCTAGCCGAACGGCGGCGCGATCTCGATATCATTCTCAATGGTGGCCTCGACAGCGTGGATGATGCGCTGCGGGAACGGTCGCGTTTTGCCGGTGTCATGCTTGGCCGCGCGGCCTATCGCACGCCGATGATCCTGGCCGAACTTCTTGCCGCCATGGATGGTGGTTCCGTACCCGCGCGGGTGGAGGTTGCCCACAGGATGGCGGATTATGCCGACAGCCAGGTTGCTGAAGGGGTGCCGTTACATGCCGTAACGCGGCATATGCTCGGCCTCTATCATGGCCAGCGCGGGGCCCGCCTGTGGCGCCGCCATCTTGGCGAGGAGGCGCGCGCCCGCCGCGATGGCGGGACGCTGATCCGGGAGGTTGCCGCCGCCTGCGAGGCGATGGCGACCGGCCTTGCCGCATGAGCCCCGAGACGCCCATAATCTGACAGATGCGGAGACAATGACGTGAGTGACCCGGTAGTTCCTGACCAGAATGATCCTGCCAATCCGGCCGCGCAATCCGAAGGCGCGCCTGCCGAACGTCCGGGACGCAAGTTGCTGCTCGATCTCGGGCCGCTGGTGGTGTTTTTTGCCGTCAATTACATGACCGCTGACTTCATGCTGGCGGTAAAGGTGCTTGTCGGCACGACGGTGGTAACGCTCGCGGTGGGCTGGATGCTGGAGCGCCGGGTGTCGATGATGGCCCTTGTCGGCTGTATCGCCGTGGCTTTCTTTGGTGGGCTTTCGGTCTATTTCGACAATGACCTGTTCATCAAGATCAAGCCGACGGTGCTGACCTGTCTGTTGGCGGCGGTCATCGCTGGCGGCCGTTTGATCGGCCGCAACCCGCTTGGCGCCATCATGGGCACACAGCTTCGCATGTCGGATACCGGCTGGCGGGCCATCAGCTGGCTCTGGGTGGCGATGTTCCTGACCACCGCACTGGCCAACGAGATTGCCTGGCGAACGATGAGCACCGATGACTGGGTGACCTTCAAAGTCTTCGGGATAACAGCCATTTCGCTAGTGTTCACCGTGATCAGCGTGCCGATCATGACGAGGCACCAGATCGAGGAATAAAGCCCATACTGGCTATATTCCGGCAGCATTGTCGTTAACGTAACAGATTCGGTCGCGCTTGCCCCACAGTCAGGTGGCTGCTTGTCGCAATGGTGGAATCGAATAAGGCGCTACAGGCGCCGCCACGATCAGGGAGTGGTGACATGTCCGACGATGATGAAATCATCCTGGCCGAACTGGATGATGACGAACTTGTCCAGCAGATGCATGACGATCTCTATGACGGCCTTCAGGACGAGATCCGTGAAGGCGTCCAGATCCTTCTGGAACGTGGCTGGACCCCCTATGATGTCCTGACGAAGGCGCTTGTCGAGGGCATGACCATTGTCGGCATCGATTTCCGCGATGGCATCCTGTTCGTTCCCGAGGTTCTGATGGCGGCCAATGCGATGAAGGCCGGCATGACGATCCTGCGGCCGCTGCTGGCCGAAACCGGCGCGCCGAAGGTCGGCTCGATGGTCATCGGCACCGTCAAGGGCGACATCCATGATATCGGCAAGAACCTTGTCTCGATGATGCTCGAGGGCGCCGGATTCGACGTTGTCGATATCGGCATCAACAATCCGGTCGAGAATTATCTTGAGGCGCTGGAAGAGCACAAGCCCGACATTCTCGGCATGTCGGCGCTGCTGACGACCACCATGCCCTATATGAAGGTTGTGATCGACGCCATGGTCGAGAAGGGCATTCGCGATGACTATATCGTTCTTGTCGGTGGCGCGCCGCTGAACGAGGCCTTTGCCGATTCGGTCGGCGCCGATGCCTATTGCCGTGACGCCGCTGTGGCTGTTGAAACAGCCAAGGAGATGGTGGCGGCAAAGCGTGGCAAAGAAGCTACTGCCGGCTGAACGCGGCATGGCGGCGGTGCCGGAGCCCGGCCTGACGCTGATTGCCTGCGGTGCGCTGGCGCGCGAACTCCTGGCCATCACCGCGCAGTTCCCCGACGGGTGGGTTGATCTGACCTGCCTGCCTGCCTCATGGCATAATCATCCCGAACGGATCGTGCCGGGCCTGCGCCGCAAGGTGGCCTCGCTTCGTCGTCAGGGCCGGCGCGTGGCCGTGGTTTACGGTGATTGCGGCACCGGCGGCGAGATTGACGCCTTCCTCGAGGCGGAGGATGTGCCGCGGATCCCGGGCCCGCATTGCTACGAGATGTATCTCCAGCAGCCTGATTTTGATGACGAGATGGAGCGCGAGCTCGGCACCTTCTTCCTCACCGATTACATGGTCCGTCATTTCGAGCGTATCATCATGCAGGGCATGGGTCTGCGGCGGCATCCACAGCTTCGCGATCTGTATTTCGGCAATTACACCCGGGTTCTGTATATCGCGCAGACCGAGGATGCGGAGCTGCGGCGCAAGGCGAGGGCGGCGGCTGACGAGCTGGGTCTTGCCTATCAACATCGATTTGCCGGATTTGGCCGGTTCACCCCCTGGGTGACCGACCTTGTCGCGGCTGGCACTAAGGGAGACTGAATGTGGCACAGCTGATTACCCTTTATTGGCGGGACATTCCGGCCCAGGTGATCGCCGAGCGGGGGCGTGGCCGCAAGCGTGAGCAGGCGAAGATTGAACTTCATCGCCGCTTTGCCATTGCCATCGATGCGGCGGCGATGCGCGACGGGGCCGATTCGACAGATGATTACCTTGCCGAATGGCGGCGCGGTGAACCGGTCGAGTGCGGCGATGATCTCGAGGCCGAGGCGGCGGCGCGGGCGGCCGCGCTGGAGGCCGATTATCCGGCCGAGCGGGTCAAGATGCTGGTCGAAAATGGCGGTGTGGAGCCTGCCTGAGGACGTGCCGGATGTCGCATGTCGCATCCGGAAGAGAGTGGGGCGTCGGCAAGCCATCCTGTGGCTGGCGAAATCGCCATGCTGCCGCCCATTGGACAAGGTAAGGCGATGATGTCGCCGGCGAGGTTGAAACCGCAATGACCGCAAGCATCGAGACTATCCGCAGCGCCGCAACCGACTGGTCGATCGAGGTCACCCCGACCGGGGCGACAAAGATCGAGAGCTTTCGTGACTGTCTGGCGCCGGGCACGACCGTCAATGTGACGTTCCTGCCGGGGAGCGACCCGCGCGACACCATTGCGGTTGCCGAGAGGCTGCATAATGACGGGATGCGGCCGGTGCCGCATCTGGCGGCACGCTCGCTGCAGAATGCTGACCAGCTTGACGAACTCCTGGCGGCCTTCACGACGCATTGCGGTGTCGAGGAGGTGCTGTGCATCGGCGGCGGTGTCGATGATCCGGTTGGAAATTTCACGGCAACGATGCAGGTTCTCGAAACCGGGCTGATCCAGAAACATGGCATCCGCCAGATCGGCGTGGCCGGCCATCCGGAAGGCAGTCCCGATATTTCCGATGATGCCGTTGCCGAAGCGCTTGCGTCGAAGAATGCGCTGGCGGCGCGGGATGGCCTCGATCTCTATATCGAGACGCAATTCTGTTTTGAGGCCGATATCGTTCTCGACTGGGAGAGGCGTGCCCGCGCGGCCGGCAACCGGCTGCCGATCCGCATCGGCATTCCCGGGCCGGCCACCATCAAGACGCTGTTCCGCTTTGCGCAGATTTCCGGCATCGGCCCGTCGATGCGCTTTATCGCCAAACAGGCCAGGAATGTCGCCAAGCTGATGACGGTGCAGTCGCCGCATCTGCTGATTGCCGGGCTTGCCGAGGGTATGGCGGCCGACAAGGACTGCCTGATCCGGCATTTCCACTATTATCCGTTCGGGGGATTCGCGCGCACCGCCGCCTATGCCGGTGCCATCGCCGAGGGCAGGATCGAACTTTTGCCGAAAGGCGGTTTTGACGTGACCGAGAGCTGAACGCCCGGTCGCCAAAGGAGCAAGACAGATGACCAACACCGTGATTTCGTCCGACAAGCAGGAAGTCGTGATCGGTTTTGACTCGCCCTTCTGTGTGATTGGTGAGCGGATCAACCCGACCGGGCGCAAGCTGCTGGCCGCGGAAATGGCGGCCGGTGACTATAGCCGCGTTATTTCCGATGCCATCGCGCAGGTCGAGGCTGGCGCCACGATGCTGGATGTGAATGCCGGCATCCCGATGGCCGACGAGCCGGCGATCCTCGCCGAATCCATCCGGCTGGTCCAGGACACGGTTGATGTGCCGCTTGCCATCGACAGCTCGATCGTCGCCGCGCTGGAATCCGGGCTTGCCGCCTACAAGGGCAAGGCGCTGGTCAATTCGGTGACCGGCGAGGAAGAGCGGCTCGAGGTGGTTCTGCCGCTGGTGAAGAAATATGGTGCCGCCGTGGTCGCGATCTCGAATGACGAGACCGGTATCTCGGAGGATCCGAATGTCCGCTATGAGGTGGCGAAGAAGATCGTCGAGCGGGCCGAGGATTACGGGATCCCGCGCGAGGATGTGGTTGTCGACCCGCTGATCATGCCGGTCGGGGCGATCAATCTTGCCGGCAGGTCGGCGCTGGATCTGATCATCCGGCTTCGGAGCGAGCTGAAGGTGAACACCACCTGCGGCGCGTCGAACATCTCCTTTGGCCTGCCGAACCGGCATGGCATGAACGCCGCCTTCCTGTCGATGGCGGCCGGCGCCGGCATGACCTCGGCGATCATGAACCCGCTCCATTCCGAAGAGATGACCGGGATCATGGGGGCCAATGTGATGAATGGCCATGACCCTGAATGTCGCAACTGGATCAAGCGGTTCCGCGAGCCGGCCGCGGCCGGCGAGGGTGGGCGCGAGCGCCGGCAGACGCGGCGCCGGCGCAGCGCCTGACCGGGGCCAGCGGCGATGGCTGAAGACGGCTCCGTTATCAAGATTGTCTTCACCCCCTCGGGGCGCCAGGGGCATGTGCCGGCCGGTACGACCGTATTGCAGGCGGCGCGGACCCTTGGGGTCGATATCGATTCCGTCTGCGGTGGCCGTGCGCTGTGCGGCCGCTGCCAGGTTGATGTCGGCACCGGCGAATTCGCCAAGCATGGCATTTCCTCGGGTCCGGGCAGCCTGTGCGGCGTGACCGCCGTCGAGACCCGCTATGCTGACAAGAAGGGCCTTGCCGAAGGGCGGCGCCTGTCCTGCCAGTCGACGCTCCTCGCTGATGTCGTCATCGATGTGCCGCCGGAAAGCCAGGTTCACAACCAGCTTGTCCGCAAGGCGGCTGATGACCGCCAGATCGAGATGGACCCGATCATCAGGCTGTGCCTTGTCGAGGTGCGCGAGCCTGACATGCACGAACCGTCCGGCGATCTGCGCCGCCTTGTCGAGGCACTGCAGGCGCAATGGCCTGAGCGGGTGACCGGCGAGATCGACTGTGACCTGCATATCCTGCAGCGGTTGCAACCGGTGTTGCGGGCCGGCAAATGGCAGGTGACCGTGGCGCTTCGCGACGGCAACCGTATTGTCGGCATCTGGCCGGGGTTGAAGGACCGGGTCGCCGGGGTCGCCATCGATGTCGGCTCGACCACCATGTCGGCGCATCTGTGCGATATGGTGACCGGCGATGTTCTCGCCTCGACCGGCGCGATGAATCCGCAGATCCGCTTTGGCGAGGATCTGATGAGCCGGGTCTCCTACG
>Ga0181581_10000994_pt1 | contig 21849 bp, 21 predicted proteins | sample 071ome_22_FD_132433 | JGI IMG/M metagenome (GOLD analysis project Ga0181581, IMG submission 132433) | Coastal salt marsh microbial communities from the Groves Creek Marsh, Skidaway Island, Georgia - 071404AT metaG (megahit assembly) | ecosystem: Environmental > Aquatic > Marine > Intertidal... | reverse complement strand
TTTTATTATTAATAATAGCTCTAGTTACAGTAGATTCGCCAAGGATGAGAGTAGTATTTCAACCCATATATTTTTTAGTTATTGGGGTTGGGTTATCTGAAATTTTTAATATTTTAAAATACTATACTTCTAAAAATAAAAGTAAATTCAAACAGAATAAGTTATAAGGTCAAATGGTTAGCCTCTATCTGAAAAACAAGGGGTCGGCAGTTCGATTCTGCCTCTGGCCACCAATAGCTAATAAGGTTTTACATTTTTAAATTATAAAAAAATTTTAAAGATTTTTAAATAAATCCATATTTTAAAAAATAAACATTTTAAATTTAATTTATAATGATTTATCCTATTCTTAATTTAGGGCTGATTTGAAAGGAAACAATTGAAGTTTTTCAAAAATGTTCACTTCAAAAGAACAAATGTTTATATTGCTGAATCTTTATTGCCTAAAATTGGATCCTTTATTTTCTTGCCTTTCTTATTTAGGTACGTTACCACCGAAATCTGGGCTGAAATTACCTTAATGCTTGCCGTTTCCGAACTTTTATCCAAGATATACTTGTTTGGATTTCATAGCTCAATATATAGATTTGCAAGTGATATAAATAATGACCAAAAAAATGCTATTTTAAGTCAACTTGTAATAAGAATCTTGATAATTTCAACACTAATATTTTTAATTTTTGAAATATTTAATACGTTTTTTTGGTCATCAATTTTTCAGTTTGAATATGGGTTGCCAATGAGAACTTCTATTTTCATATCAATCTTTTCGGCTATCAATTTATTTTTAATACAGTTTATTAAGTCATTAAGACAGTCAAGAAAACTATTTACGGGTTCTATAGTTTATACACTTTTGATAATAATTTTACAATTTAGTAGTATCTCTTACATTTCTAAAAACTTTGGTCAAGATGATCGAATGATGGTAACTGCTTATTTAGTGTCAATTGCTTTTTCCTCACTAATTAGAAGTATTTATTATTTAAACTTTTTAAAAATTAGAAAATTAATTTTTAAAAAATCAAACACAGTTTCTATTAAAGAATTTTTAAATTATGCTAAACCTGCAGCTGGGATAGGTCTGTCAGCTATCTTGGTTACTCATGGAACAAAGTTAGTAATCCAAAGTAATATTTCTTTGGAAATTTTAGGAAAATATTTCAGCTATTTAAGTTACTCTGGAATATTTTTTGTTGTTTTTGCATCTACGCAATCTTACTTTGTTCCAAAGCTTTTCAAATTACAAGCTTCCAACTCTATAAATTTTAGGATATCTCTAATGTATTATTGGACAACCGTAGGAATTGTGTATCTTCTAATATTTTCAAAAATTTCATTAATTTTTATACCAAAAAGTTATGAGCTTGAAACTGATATATTAATTACTATTTTTATAATTCAAATCTTTAGTGCAAATAGAACTTTGCCTGGGTTGTATTTTGATATAAATAAAAACTTATCTATCAAAATGTATATTTTTGTAACATTTTGTTTAATCTTCATATTATCAATATTTAATTTAAATTCTTTAGAAACTTTTCTTAATTTAAATTTAATTTTTTATTTTGTTTTAGGTAATTCTTATGCTTTAAAAGCCAGGGAGTGGAAAATGCTAGTTAACTTTAATTTGTTACATACAATATTATTTTTATTATATCTTGATAATTATTATGAACTAATACAAAATCAAAATTTAATTCTTTTATTGGCATTAGCTTTTATTGCATATCAAACACCAAGAATATTAAGTAACTACGAAAAATTAAGTTAATTTGCCAAGTGAAAATTCTTCAAATGGTCCTTGGCTTTCTAAAGAATAATAAAAAACAAGCATAAATCTTGTTTTGTCAGAGTGCTTTGGGTTACCTCTATGAAATGAAGTTTGTGTAGAAAATATAGCAGTTCCTTTCTTCCCAGTAAATGCTGTTTCTTTTTCTCTTGGTAAAAATGTTTCCAAATCTGTTACTTTCCTATCGTTAATTATGTTGCTTATAACATTTTTAGCACGAAGAAAATGTGCTCTATGGGTACCTAAGATTAATGAAAAAGGACCATTCTTTTCTTCTAAAACATCTGTAAGGTAAATAAATGCTTTAAATGATGGTGGTGGATTGTTGTCTGAATGAAAAGATCTTTTAGTTTCAGTATCTGGCTCATCAACCATCATCGAACAGTTTCTTAAGACAAGCTTACGACCAAGTTTTTTTTCAAATTCTTTTGTTATTTTTCCACTTTCAACTATTTCATTTAATTCTTTATTTAAATAGTTGAATCCAAAAAATTGTCTGACTTTTGTATCTCTTCCATCTCCTTTATTCCCTCTCGCATTTAACCAAGAATTGGGACCTAAAGACTTTGATTCATTAGATAATAGTGTTTTTGCTTGATTTACTAACTCGTCACAGAATTCAGGACTAAGAAAATTAGGAAGTACAAAAATCCCGTCTTTTTTAAATTGTTTATCAGGAGTTCTTATCCAAAAAACAATATCGGATAATTCAGTAATCAAGTATCTTAAAATTTTTAATATTTTTTTCATTAATTTGATATTAACACTACTTCTAATGACACGTATTTATTTTTTTGCTTAGGAATTAAAAATAATTTCCATTGCTTTATTTTAATTAAATCAAGTAAGCTTTCTAAATCTTTTTTGTACTCTATAAAATTTTCATTACGTTGATACATAGGTGCTTCAAATTCAGCAATAATAATTTTTAATTCTGGAATTAAATTATTTTCTAGGATGTTATGTACAACTGAAATAGCAGCCCCTTCTATGTCTAGTTTCATCATTGACATTGGTTTGTTTATGATGCTAATTAACTTTTCAACATCTATAAATTGAACCGATATTTCATCAAATATCTTCTTTGGTTTCATAATTGTATAGTCACTCCAAGGTTTAGTCTGGTAAAATTTATGTACTCCTGCTGTTGAAGATATACCCAATGGAAAAAAATTAATATTTTGACTTAAATTGGATTTACTTATATATTCAATTGACTTTGGTGTAGGATCAAATAAAAATATTTCCTGGTTGAATAAATTCACTAGCTGGTTTTCAAATTCTATGTCAGAACCTACACCAAAACTTGCTACTACTTCCTCACCATTAAATAAATTTTTTGGCACATAATAATTTGCAATTTTATGAAAACTATCATCTATATATTTGTATTTTTTGCTTAGGTTTCTTAAATACCTTCTTTTTCTGCTAAAAATTATAAAAGCATCATTTCTAATAAATTTAATGAAGTATACGTAAAGTAAATGTAATATTTTTTTAATTAACATCTTCTAAAATTAATTCTTTTATTTTCTTAGCCGAGCTGACAGAATCTTTAGAGATGTGATTGTAAGCAATATTTTTTTTCGAGTCAATATTTTCTTTCACGCCCTCATTCAACAATTGTGCCAACTTTGAGAAATTTTTTTGGTCCATCAAAAAATCATTTTCAGGCCAATAATTATTCAATTGTTGACCAACAAAGTAAGCATCTGTATTTAATAATAAACTTTCATAAACTGCTGTTGAGTAAAAAGATAAACATATTTTAGATGATTGAATATTCGATACTAAATTTTCATGTGTAAATGAGACAAAATCATTTTTATAAACTTTGTAATCCTCAGGGTCTCTAGGGTGAACTTGTATAAGAAGTTTAATTTTATTTAAAGTTGAATACTCAGTAAGGTTCTTTACATATTTACTCTGCATTAAATAGTTTTCTACATCTCCATGAAACTTAAAAGAACCTGTTAAAAAAATAATGTCATAAGCTATTCGATTTGTTTTATCTTGGACATAAAATAAATTTTTATTTCTAGGAACACCCAATGCAGAGATTTTAGAGGTCTCAAATCCATTTTTAATACGCAATTCTTTAGAAAAATCACCTGCAACAATTAATTTTGAGACATATTTTAATGGATTATTAATTGAGTGATTGATAAAAAGCTTAGCAAATATTTTTTGATAAAATTTATGCTTATTTTTATTTATTAAATCAAGAGGAAACCCGCCTTCAATCATAATTGCTTTCTTACCTTGCTTGTATACTGATTTTGCAACTGTTGCCTCTACAAGTCCACCAGGACAAAAAATATATGAGATTGCTAATTTAATTGTTTTTCTTAAAAATATTTTTAAATATAACTTTACAAATATTTTTTGTAAAATGCTTGGGTCATAATATTTTTTAAATTTAAACGGATTTTTTAGGCAATAGGTAATAATTTTGTACTCATCTTTTACAATTTCACACATTTTTTTATTTTCTTTATAAAAATTACATTGACATATATAAATTAAGTTAATTGAACTGTCCAACAAATCCAAAACTGGAGAAATATTTAAATATGTTGTTTTGTGAGGAGCAGAAAATATTAAATACTTATTTCTTGCTTTCAAAATGTTAATTTTCTTTTCATATTATTAAATAATAGTTAAGTATTTAACTTTTAAAATTTAATTGAATTTTTAATTAAATTGGTAACATTACAATAAGCAATTTTATAGGTGTAAATGTCTACCATTTATTTAATCCCAGCAAGAAGTGGTTCAAAAGGAATAAAAAATAAAAATGTAATAAAGTTAGGCATGCTACCGTTATTTGTTTGGTCGGTTATTCATGCAAAGTTTTTATCAAAAAGAAATGATTTAATTGTAGTAAGTTCTGATAGTGTAAAAATTCTAGAAATTGCTTCAGCTCTTGGTGTTGTTCCGTTAAAAAGACCAAAAAATATATCGGGAGATAAGTCTTCAACAGAAGATACAATCTTTCATACATTAAAAAAAACTCAAGGAATGGGGAGTTATCAATTCTTATGCTTGCTTCAACCAACTTCTCCTTTTAGAACAAAGAATACTTTAAAACATTTAGAGAAAAAATTTGACCAAGAAGTTTATGATTCTGTTTTAACTGTAAAATCAGTACACAATCTATATTGGAATAATTCTAAATCTGCAAAACCATTATACAAAACACGTAAAATGAGACAAGATTTAAATAATTTTGCAGAATCTGGGATGTATTATAAGTCAAAAATAGAAAGTATTAACTCTAATCAAAATAGAGTCTCTGGAAAAACACTCCTTATAAAAAATGAAGAAATAGAGTCTATTGAAATTGATTCAATTTTTGACCTAAAAATTGCAAATTTTTTAATTCCTGAAGCAGAAAAAGAGTGGAAAAAAGAAATACTAGAAGCGAAAAAAATTATTCATAATATTATAGAAATATGATTGAATGTTTTGATATAAATAAACCTTTTGGAAACAGCATATTTCTTATTGCTGAAATTGGAATAAATCATAATGGTGATTTAGCAATTGCTAAAGAATTAATTTTGAAAGCTAAATCAGCAGGCTTTGATGCAGTCAAGTTTCAAAAAAGAGATATAGATACAGTTTATAGTGAAGAAGTTTTGTCACAATTTAGAGAATCTCCATTTGGGACTACTCAAAGGGATCAAAAAGAGGGATTAGAATTTAGCAAATCTGATTATGACGAAATTGACAAATATTGTAGAGAAGTAGGGATACTTTGGTCTGCATCTGCATGGGATAATTTTAGTCAAGAGTTTTTATCAAGTTATAAATTAAGTTTTAATAAAATAGCATCTGCTATGGCTACAAATCAAGAATTTCTTAATTTAGTTGCTGAAGAAAAAAAGCCTACCTTTGTATCAACTGGAATGTGTACTATGAAACAAATAAAAAATATAGTAGAAATATTTCTATCAAAAAATTGTCCACTAGTTTTAATGCATACTAATTCTGAATACCCGTCTCCTGAAGAAAACTTAAATCTTTCAATGATCAATACTTTAAAAAATGAATTTGGAGTTCCAATAGGTTATTCAGGACATGAAGTTTCTGTTTCACCTTCTTATGCTGCAGTAGCCCTTGGTGCAGTAGCAGTTGAAAGACATATAACTCTAGACAGATCAATGTATGGTTCGGATCAATCGGCGTCTCTGGAACCAATTGCATTTGAACGTTTGGTATCTATGATAAGAAAATTTGAACAAATTATTGGTGACGGAGTTAAGAAGATTACCGAAGGAGAAAAGGAAGTAGCAAAAAAACTACGATATTGGAATGAATAACTTAAAAACATATTGTTTTGATCTAGACGGCACCCTGTGTCAAACAGTTGATGGAGATTACAGAAATTCAAAACCTCTTAAAAATAATATAAAAATACTCAACAATCTATTTGAGGAAGGCAACAAAATACTTATTTTTACTGCAAGAGGTTCTACTACAGGTATAGACTGGAAAGAGTTAACAGAACATCAATTAAATCTCTGGGGAATAAATTATTCAAAGCTCATTCTAGGAAAACCAGAGGCTGACATCTTTATAGATGATAAAGCAGAAAATGCAGAGAGTTGGTTTAAAAAATTTAATTAGAATAAAATTCTAATTCGCAAATTTTTGCAATTAATTGACCTGCTGTAATATGAATCTGTTGAATTATTCCAGTAACTTGGCTGTTGGCTTTAAAACAGTAGTCCGAAATTTTTTCTAACTCATTTTTGTTATTACCTGTAAAACAAATTACTTTAATGCCAATACTTTTAGCTAGTTTAGAAGCCTCAATAATATTTCGGCTATTTCCAGATGTTGAAATACAGATCAACACATCCCCAGGGTTTCCAATAGCTTTTATTTGTCTTGAAAAAATTTCATTAAATGAATAATCATTACCTATTGCTGTAATAATTGAAGTATCTGTTGTGAGTGCAATTGCTGGAAGTGGAACATCATCAATTTCGAACCTTCCAACAAACTCTGCAGCGATATGTTGAGAGTCAGCCGCAGAGCCTCCATTGCCACAAATAAGTAACTTTTTTTTTGCTCGCAAAGCTGAAATTATTTTTTCGGAAATATCAGAGATTTCATTACTTTGATTTTTAAGATTTTCAAAAGCTTCCGCGCTTTCTTGTAAATATTCTTGTATTTCTCTTTTATATTTCATTTTCAATTAATCCATATGATATAAAAGTTTCATATATATGTCTGTTTTGTTTTGTATTATCACCTATATGCAAAATAGTATCAATATGAGAACTACTATTTTTACTAACTTCATTTCGGATTTCAGCTTTTAAAAATTCAACTTTTTTAGATATTAAAGAATTTGTATTTTCTCTTAATCTCCAATCAGGATTTAATACTAAAAAACTAATCATTGAAATAGTTTTTGAATTTAATTTGTTTAATTTATTGAGCTTATAAAGTATTTTCCAATCTTCTAAATTATCAGTTTTATAGATATCAATTAAAAACTTATTAAAATTTTCTACACTAACATTTGAAACAACCAACTTAACTTCGTGCTGTTCACTAATTAATTCTTTTATAGTTTCTAAGTAGTCACTCCCACCCTGCCAAATAATACAATTAAATGTTGAGCCTTTTTCAATTAGTAATTTATTCAAGAGGTCTTCGGTATCGTCAAGTAATTGCGGGTTAAAATTATTGTGTATAAACCAATCTTTTGAATATTTTGGAGTTTTTTCTTTTGTAATTTTTATAGGAATATTTATTGATCCTTGCAATAAGTGTATTGCTGCTCTATGACTTCCATCAGTTAATTTAAAATCCTTATTAATTTCTATAGGGGACTGATCCTCTCTATAAAAATCTAAAATACTATTAAATAAATTTTTAAAAATTTCTAGTTTTCTTGATGCATCATTCTCCGATAATTTCATTCTGTTAATTTGCATTAACTTATAAGCCTCTAAATATTCATTATTTTTGAAATTTGATTCAATTAACTTATACCTCATTAGAATATCAAATCTGTTAAAAGTATTACCATTAAATTGGTTTAACAAAAATAAACCAATATCTTGAAAATCGTTCGTAAGTTTAGGACTTTGTTTAATGTATTTCTTTAATCTTTTAACAATTCCTATATACAACTTAGAAGGATTTTGAAAAATTAATGTTAATCTAAAAATAAATAAACGAAATTTAGAAATAGATATTTTTTTGGAAGTGCTTAAAACAAGACTCCAGTCCCACGGGTATGATGAGTTTTTTATTAAACTTTTAGTAACGCTTGTAACATAAAAATCTCTTCTAAAACCACTTTTTAAAACTAGTTTTGAAAACTCTATTTCAGGTTTCACAAATTTAATTTCACTGTCCTTAATAGTTAATTCACTGTTTTTAAAGAATTCATTATCTTGAATACCTAAAATTGCAAATTTGTCTCTACCAACTCCCACAACATTATTTATCATTACTTCTTTACTGGCAATATTATTTTTTTTTCTTGTACCAAATTCTCTATTATTATCACTTACAATGATGTCAAGATCTCTTGCGTTTCCTATCTCAAAGTATTCCCAAACCGTAGATCCAGTAACAACAACATCTGAATAATCAATTTGTAGACTATCCAGTTGATTTTTAATATGTTGTACAGTTTTGTTCAAAGTTTTCTCGTTTTTTTGAATTATACAATTTTAAAATTTGGATGTATAGATAAAAAAGTGGTCTTTATAAATAAAACATATGAAACTTACTATAAATTACGAGTAAATTACAGTGTATAAATCATTTGAAAACTTCTACATCATTACTTTTTCTAAATTACAAATTCAGAAGATTATATATAAAAAATAAATCAAAATTTATATGATTTAAGTTTAAGATTATTAATAATGAAAAATAGTTCTTATGTAATTATTCCTATATTTAACGAAGAAGAAAATATACCTAAATTAATGACAATAGTAAATAGCCTTGTGCAAGAGTATAAATATAATTTTATTTTCATAAATGATGGTTCAACAGACAGAAGCAAAGAATTGTTAGAAAGCTCTGTAGATCGAAACAATATTTATTTATATTCAAATAATAAGAACTCAGGTTTAGGATTTTCAGTTCGTAAAGGTATAAATATTTCTTTAGAAAAAAAAGCTGACTTAATTGTTAAGGTAGACGCAGACCTTCAACATAATTTATTACAAATACCCGATTTTATAAATAAAATTTCTAGATCATCTTTAGACATAGTCTACGGAAACAGATTTTCAGGTGGTATGAAATACAAAATGCCATTTATGAGAAAATATGGGAACATTATTTTTACAAAATTTGTTCGCTTTTTAACCAAGTACGACGTAAACGATTCACAACCAGGATTTTTTTGTATCACAAAAGAAGTTGCTAGAAAACTTACTTTACCTGGAAATTACAACGTTACTCAACAAATTTTAATAGAAGCATCTATACATCAGTATAAATTTGGATCTATAGATATAGAATTCAATAAAAGAACAGGCGGGGAAAGTTTTATAAATATTTTTTATCCATTTAAAGTATTATCTCAAATCATGTTTTTATACTTTTTAATAAAACCCTTACAAACATTTGGAAAAATTGGGTTTATATTTTTAAGTACTGGATTATTAATAGCTGTGTATCAAGTAATACTATTCTTTTTTGGAACAGGAACTAAACCTATAACAAATGTAAATTTAGTTTCGACGCTTATTCTTTCAGGATTAAATTTTTTAGGCTTAGGAATTATTGGTAGCATGATCAATGCTAATAAATAAATTAGATATTTTAATAAACATTATTACTTGGACTTGGTATTTACCAATTGCATTGATTGTTATCTACATTTTATTTTATAAAAAGATAACAATGTCATTTATTATCTATTTTCTGATGTCAACTTTATTAATTATCAATATTTCAAAATTTGACAATGCACTTTCAAATTTTGAACTTAATAAATATCAATTAGTTGATTTTAAAATTTCTAAAATATTTGTTGATAATCAATATTATGGAATCAACTACTTTATAGACAACTTAGGTTATTTTGATATTAAACAAAATGAAATAATCATAAGTAATAAAACTATTTCTAATTATAAAAAAAATAAAAACTTTGTTTGGAATCTTCCTGATGAAAGATTTCTTTATACTGTTAATTTTTTATTTAAAAATTATTTAAATAAAAATAATTGCAAAAACAAAAATTATGTAGTCGAAATTAACAAAAAAACTTTTCGGTATTGCATATGATAATACAAAGTTTAGTTCTTGGAAGCTCGTTTCTTTTAGTATCAAAAAATTCACATAATAGTATATTTTTAAACAGTAATTTGTCTTTTGTATTGTTTTGGTCAATCTTTTCTATTATTAAATTGCTAGATAACTTATTTAGAGCAAACAATATTCTTTTACTTTTAGCTTATATTTGTTACCTAGTTTATGTTTTAGTAGAAATAGATCGTATAAAGTTGTTCGTCTTGACCTTTTATTCTATATTGTATTTTTTAATTGGAACTTATTTAAATTTTCAAATCCGAGGTGGAGATTCGTATCTTTCAACATTAGGTGTGCTATCTTTATCTTTTCCAAATGAAGTAAATTTTGACTTAAGCATGTTTGCTCACAGACCTGTTTTATTAAGCCTAATTGAATCTTTAAGTCTTGTAATAAACGATAATTTATTTATTTTCTTTTTTCAATTCTCTTCAATATTATTAATTTCATTTATTATTTTTGTATTCTATTCTCAAAGTAAAAATTTACTACTTTCGGGAATTTTTTTATTAACAATAGTTACCACTCCAGCTGTTTTCCTTCTTTCAATTTATTATGAAATTCACTCCTACCTAGCATTGCAACTTGTCACTCTAACATATATATTTATTCATGAAAAAAACTTTTTTCAAAATCAAGCTATCAAAGATTTTATGTTTTCTGTAATCGGATTCTCAGTATTGCTAAGCAGATTTGAAGCAATTTTGTTTTTTCTACCAATTCTTTATATATACAATAAAAAAAACAAGCTTGATATGAAATATCGGTATCTTATTTCATCTAGTGCAATTTGGTATATTTCTTTATATTTTCTTAATTATGATTACAAATCTGCTGATAAAATTTTGTTCCTAATTTTAGGGATAGGAATTTTAGTTTCCACGTTAGCAATTAATAAAATTAATTTTCAACTTATGTCTAAAAGTGGTTTAATTTTAATATTTCTAAATATTATTTTGGCAGCAATTGATAGAAAGTTTTATGATTCTATGTTGAAATTATTCAATATTATTACAGGAAACTATGCCTTCTGGGGAACTGTTGGGGTAATACTTTTTGGATTGATAATATATCAAACCATTTTTTCTATTAAAAATGACATATTTTTAATTAGTATTTTCCCTTTATGGACTATAAATCTGCTAACTATAGTCGGCGATGTTGGTACCGGATGGAGATATGGACTAAGCTCTTCTATAAATAGAATGTTATTCTCAATATTTTTTTTAACTCTTCTAAATCAAATTCTACTGTGGAAAAATGACAAAATATTTACAAATTAACTCATTTAACTTTTTAACTAGAATACTTTATACATTTTTACTAGGTGATTTACTTGGTATACCTTTATATATAACTTTTTGGGTAGTAAACATTATTAATGTTGTTCAGGGTTATTTTTTACATAAAAAAATATCATTTAATTCCAAAAATAATGTTTTTATTAAATATCTAATGATAACTTTTTTGATTAGTATTTTAGAATTCATATTTGTAGATCAATTATATAAAATCTTAAATTATCAATATTTAGCAACATTGATTACTGCTCTATGTGTATTTTTAATAAGGTTTACTTTTTTAAAGAAGATTTTTAAATAAATATATTTAATTATAAATTTTGCATTATTGTATATTTATTTGTTCTAGAAGTAAGATTGGAAACTACAACACAGAATTATTTGTTTTTTACAATTGCAAATAGAGTCTTTGCATACATCTTCTTTGGGAATAATTTAAAAAGTTGTGAAATAAAAAAATATAAAATTTTATAAGTTTTGTTTTTAAATCTAGTTGGATGATCTGAAATTAATTCAAACCTATCTAAAATTAATCCAGAATTTTCAGTTAAAACTTTAATTGTTGAAGGGCAAAATAACATTGTATGTTCTTTATTCTGAGTAGTATTAGGAAAGTTTAGCCAAGCATATACTGGATAAAAGATTGAATAAGCATAAGGTGTTGTTATTAAAATTTGACCGTTTTTATCAAGCATTCTGCTGAGATTAACTAAAGTGTTACCTGGGTTATTTAAGTGTTCAATCACTTCAGTAAGAATTATATTTGTATATTTTATATTGCTACTATATGATTCTGCAGAAGCAACATCCAGATTACTAATTTCTAGATTATCTCTAAAGTATGTGATTTTTTCTTCTGATATATCAATTCCATAAACCCTATCCTGACCGAATTTACTTATTAAATTTAAATGTAATGAGTTTTCACCTAAATTTATATCGTATTTATCTTCTCTATCAGTATTAATTTTATATTCAGGCTTACTTAAAAGACCACCCGTGCAACCAACGTGTAGAATATTTCCGTTTTCTATAGAAGATAGAATTTTATTGATTCTTTTGTTCATAGACTAAGTGTACAAAATATATTTCTTTTTTAAAAGTTTTTGTATTTTTGTATATTTTTCTCTAATACATAAAGTTTCCAAATTCTATTTTTATAAGATTTTTGTCCTTTTTCTAACTTATCAAAAAGATTATGTGTTTTGTAATTTAATTCTTGATTAACAAAAGAATGTTTATTATTCAAAGTATTGAATATTTCATCTCTCAAACTACCTTTTATCCATGATTCAAGAGGTACTGCAAAACCCATTTTTTGTCTACTTAAAAATTTTTTATCAAAATTATCACTGAGAAATTTTTTAAGAGGCTTTTTTTTATTGATAGTTTCTGTGTATCCTTTTGACTTTACAGACAAAATATATTCGATTAACTTATGATCAACAAAGGGCGACCTAATTTCAAGTGAATTAGCCATTGAAGCTCTATCGATTTTGGTCATCATAACTTCAGGTAAATAAAATTTATAATCAGTAGCTTGCATAGATTTAAATTCATCATCAGTTTCTAACCAGTTATTAGAAATAAAATCGTAACTAAAGTTTGGAATTCCTAAAATATCAGTAAAATTTTTATCTACAAAAAATGAAGCATACCTTTCGCTTGAGTTTTTATTCAACATTGATAAGTATTGATTTGTTCCAGTAGAAATAGAATTATTCTTAACCATCCAGTTTGAAAATAAACTTAAAGGCTTTCTCAATGGAAAAGGGATATAGTTATTATAATTTGACCAAGAGTATCTTTGGTATCCACCTAATAGTTCATCACCACCATCACCAGATAAAGCAACCTTTGAGATATTTGACATTAATTTAGATACAAGAAAAGTTGGTATTGATGAAGAATCATAAAATGGCTCATCGTATGCATTAAGACAATCTGGAAGAATTTCGAGTAGAAGATTTTCATTAATTTTTTCTAAGGAGTTTGGTAGGTTGAATTTATTACTTGCAATTTTTGCCCATGATGACTCATCAAATTGTTTATCAAGAAAACCAATCGAAAAAGTATTCATAGAAGGCAAATACTCAGAAGCCTTTTTAATAATTGAAGTTGAATCAAGTCCACCTGAAAGAAAAGACGAAATTTCTACGTCAGCAACACATCTTTTTTTAACTGCTTCATCAAATATCGAAATGAACTCATCATAATCAAAATTTTTATAATCTATATATTGTTCAGGTTCCCAATAAATAGATTTTTCTAATATCTGATTTTTTTGAAGACTAAATATCATGTATTCACCATTTTTTAATTTGTTAACACCTTTAAATAATGTCTTTGGTGCAGGGATAACGCCTACTTGTAAAAATATATATACAGATTCTGAATCTATCTCTAATTTGTTTGAAAGTTCAATAATTGGCTCAAGTGTAGAAGAAACTACAATTCTTCGATCAGATATTTTGTAAAACAATGGCTTTTGTCCTACTCTGTCTCTTGCCATAAATAGAGTTTTATTAATTTTATCAAATATGACAAAACTAAATTGACCCTCTAATCTATTTAAAATTTCTTTACCCCAATGCTTGTAACCTTCTAAGATAACCTCTGTATCGCTGTGGCTGGTTTTAAATGTTCCTCCTGATTGGGTAATTTCATTTCTTAATTGTGAAAAATTATATATTTCACCATTAAAAACAATAACATACCTATTATCTTGATCTAACATAGGTTGATTAGCTGAAGTGTCTAAATCAAGAATTGATAATCTTTTAAATCCAAATTTGCAGTTATCAGAAAAATTATAATAACCAGTATTATCAGGACCCCGATTTTCTAATAAGTTGTTAGCTTTTTCAAAATTTTTGAAATCGTCACTTTCTGGAGAAAATTGTACTAAAAAACCACACATTATTTTATTTCAACTCTGTACTAAAAATATCACAATATTTACTAAAACAGTTATCTTCAGTAAATAGACTTACTATATCATCGAAATTACTTTTTTGATTTTTTTGCCGTTGTACTGCATCTAATATACTTAATTTGATTTCATCTACATTGTCGTTAAAAGAAGTGCCATTTTGAAATATACTGTTTATTTCTTTAGAAGCAGGGATGTTAGACGATATACATTTTTTATTTAATAGTTGTGCGGCTAAATATGAATTACCTAAACCTTCATATTTAGATGAAGATATATAGAGATCACATGAATATATAAAATTATAAATTTTATTAGTCCACTCTAGAACAACTATTTTGTCTTCTATTTTATTATCAATTAAATATTTTTTTATTTGATCTTTTTCTAAACCATCACCTATTAGCAATAACCTTACATCTATTTGATCAATTTTTTTAATTGCTAAAAACAAATTATATGAAAATTTAATCTTGTCGAACCGTATTGCGGAAACTGCAGTGATTGTTTCTTCTGTCGTATTATTAAAGTATTTTTTTAGATCAAATTGTTTGAGTTGTTCTCTTTTAAAATAACTTTCAACTGGATTATATATTGTTACAATATTTGACTTATCAATTCCTAATTCATCTTGTAAGTTTTCATTTAAAGAATTTGATATAGCAATTACTTTGTTTGCCTTTTTGTATAAAAGAGACGTCAATACTTTAAAGAAATAACTCTTCATATTATTTCCTACTCTATAATCTAAACCCGCTTCTCTTACAATACATTTAATTTTTAAAAGCCTACATACAACAATTATTAATAAGTTTGAATACCATAATGTAGAAAGTACGATATCTGGTTTTACTTTATTTATAGTCTTCAGAGCTTTTAGAAAACTTAAAATTAACCTTTTAGAATTTAAGTTAACATATTCAATATTTTCAGGTATTTGATAATAGTCTGAAATTTTATTTGTTGCTAACACAAGTGTTACTTTGTAATTTTTTTTCTTTAAATACTGTATAAAATTTAAAATCGTTTCCTCTGCGCCTCCTACTAATAAATTTGGTAAGAATATTAAGATCGAAGTTTTGCTATTAGTTTTCAAAAGAATACTTTATTTTATCAAAGATAGCCATTGTTTTATTATATTGGCTTCATTAAGGTCTTTTTGGATGTAATTTTTTATATTGTGTTCTATTTCACTGGCAGATTTCTCCTCTGTTGAATCAAGAAAATTCTTTATAGAGTATGCAATTGATTCTGGTTGAGTATTTTCGATTTTTATTCCTCTATTATTAGAGATAATCTCGAAAGAATCACCAGAATCAGTTGCGAATGGTATTAAACCTTTAGACATAGATTCAATCAAGCTATTTGGAAAACCTTCATGAATAGATGCCAGCAAAAAATAGTCAAATAATTGCATGTAGTTAACAGCATTTTTGACAACACCCATCATGAGAACACTGTCGTCTAAATCATTGTTATTTATATACTCTTTTAGCTCTTCTTCTAAATAGCCTTTTCCAAAAATCACAAATTTAAAATCTAAATCAGATTTTTTTAAAATACTCATTGCTTTTAAAATATTTCCATAATTTTTAATTGGTTCAAGCCTACCTACTGAGAGAATTTTAGTTTTTGAACCATCAAGAAAATAACTTAGTTTTTTTAAAATATTTTTATCTAAATCATCTTTGAAGTTAACCACAGCATTAGGAATTACTAAATGATTATTTTTGTTTCCAAGAGTTCTATTTAGTTTTGCTAATGACTTTTTTGAGTTGAATATAATCTTGTAACTAAATAACGATGTTAGAGATATTAATAAATTTCTAGTCCAAATATTTGATGTAGAACTTCTGGAGCTAAACCTGTCATTTCTTATACAAATAATATGTTTTGACGATGATAAAAATGTTGCTAAAAAACCAAAAATATTTGCATGAAAAAGAAATGTAAAAACAATAGTATCTCTATTAATTAATTTTTTTCTCAAAAGATATGAGCCATATAAAAAGTTATATAATTTTCTAAATTTAACAAAATTTTTATTTTTATTTCCTGAGTACATTTTATATTCGATTAGATTGACATCTCTACTGATAAACTTGGTTAACATCGTGCTATTTTTTAAAACTACAAAGTTAACACTAAAACCAAAAGTTGTTAGTTTATTAGCGAGCCAAACAGATTGCATCTCAGCTCCACCAATATTCAATGAGGAACAAATTATATAAATATTTTTCATAGACTTGTAATTACAATCCTAATATTTGTGAATTTAATAGACTAGAAATATTTTTATAAACTTCTAAATTATATTTCAAAAAGAATAATTTATTAAATTCGTTTGCTTGAATGTAAATATATATATATTTATATATACCCTTACGAATTTAAAAAAACTATTCTTTAAATTCGTAGACATTAAAGTAAAATCCCTCCGGGTAAACTGTTGAGCTAATCAGGATAAAATCTCTTTTAAATATTGCATCTTCAAAATCTCTAAACACACCTCTTGAGTCAAGCTCAATACCTAACATCAAAATTTTTGGAAATTGCACAATCTCTGAGATTTTATTATTAAAGCTTGTTTTATCTATAGATTTTCTATTTATAGTAAAATAATTTTCTACTTTGGGGCTTTTAATGTAACAATTATTTTTCACAATTTCTTTAATACCAAAAACTTTTTGGCCATAGTATTCAAAGCTATTATATTGTTCACTTGCTACAACAATCGCAGTGTCGCTGTTAGTTATTTCTTTGATTTCAACTAATGCAGGATATATTTGTTCTTGTTTATAAAAAGGTGTTCCATTTATTAAAACGAGCAATAAGACTATAAATGTAATTAAATTAATAAAATTTGAATTAATTTTTGTTTTTATTAAAAAAATTACCTCTGCAATTAATGATAAATAAAAAGGAAATAAAATAATATCTGTTCGACCTGTGCCCAAGGGGTAAAGCTGTAAAAAGTTTAAAGCTAAAAATAAAAAAATTAAATACTTTGAAAATAAATTGGATTTTAAATTTAAAAATATTGAAAACAAAATTATGAACAGTAATAATAACAACATACGATCTGAATAAATAAAACCAAAATATGACTTAAATATCATGTTAAAAATAAAAGTTAATTTATTGAAAAAACCAGATGAAACGGTATTGGATATGAAAAAATTTTCCCAATATGAATTATATGAATCTCTATTAATCTTTTCTAAAATTCTATTGAGAAAAAATAAAATTGGTAATCCAGAAAAAATTAAATATCGAATTATTGATATATTAAATTTTATAAATATCAGATAATACATAACCAAAAAAATAAAAATACTTGCATTTACAAGCGATCCCAAAACAAAAAATATTGAAATTAAGTAAAAGCTTTTGGAATTAAATTTTGTAATAATAGTTTCATTACTTTTAGATACATATAAACAATAGCTACTGTAAAACAATTCGAGCATATATTGTTTTAAAGAAACAGAATAAGTAATTACAGAGGGCGATGAAACAAGCAAAGTTAATACAAGTATCGCTACACTAGATCCATATTTTTCATTTGAAAACTGAAAAATAAAGTAAATAGCACCAAACAGTAAACAGATATTAAAAACTGAAATAATATACCCAAGTTCGAAAACAGTTAATTTTGAAAAGCCCCAAATTAAATAACTCCATAAAGGGTGATTATCTCCTTGATTAATTACACATGAAAAATCGAGAAAATTTGAAACATTTAATTCGCGGACATCGTCTTGTTGATAGTTTTTAGGAAAAACAATTTCACGGATATTAAATAAATATAAAATAATTGGGATTACACAAAGGTAAATTTTACTCAAATATTTATATTTACTTAATAGACCTATCACAAAGACTATTATATTGTTATTTAATAATGAAATTAAAATTACTTTGTATCTAAATGATTAAAAATATAAACGATCTTGAAAAGTTGCTATCAAATCAATTGAAAACATTTGGTCATTCAATAAAATTTAGCGCCAATTTTTCTAATATTGAAGGTGTTGATATACAATTTAATCAACTAATTCAACTCAATAAACATAATCAATTTTTTCAAATTTCAGAAAAGATCCAACATGGCTTAGAAGAATTAGAAATTATTAAAAATGTTAAAATAAGTGAACAAGGGTTTATAAATATTAACCTTAGCGATCATTTCTACAGTATGAATCTTACATTGGTTAAAAATGAAATTATTTCAGAATTAAAATCAAAATCAGGATCAGTAATTATTGACTATGGTGGTGCAAATATTGGTAAATCACTACACGTTGGACACTTAAGAACACTTACTATTGGAAGAGCATTAGAAAATATTTATAGGATATCAGGATATAAAGTTACATCTGATATCCATTTTGGAGACTGGGGAATGCCAATTGGTCTCATTCTTGCATATATAGATTTAAATAATATAGACATCAATAAAATTTCTAGTCAAGATTTAGAGACAATTTATCCAGAAGCTACTTTGTTAGCAAAAAATGACAGCACTTTTAAATCAAAAGCAAATTCATACACTCAAAAATTAAATATTCAAGATGAAGAAGTTGTCGCTAAGTGGAAAATTGTATACGAAATTTCTACAAAAAATCTAATTGATTTTTTAAAAAAAATTAATTTTGAGTTTAATTTATACAAAGGTGAAAGCGATGTTGTGACATTGATACCAGATATGATGAAAAATCTTGTGAATAAAAATTTGGTGAAAGAAGATCAGGGTGCCATTGTTGCTAATGATGATCAGCGTCCACCTGCAATATTAGTAAAATCTGATGGTTCATATATATACATGACCACTGACCTAGCAACAGTTCTTGATAGAGAATCAAAGCTAAAACCGGACATGTATGTTTATGTTGTTGATCAAAGACAAAGTCAACATTTTGATCAACTTTTTAAATTGGTTAAATTTTTTTCATTTTCTAAAGCCGATTTTGTTCACATTGGGTTTGGAACTATAAATGGAAGTGATGGAAAACCTTTAAAAACTAGAGATGGTGGCAATTACAAACTATCCCAACTTTATGAAGACATAGAAAACCAGTTAAAAAATAAAAATAATGATGAAAATCTTACTATCTTGACTAAAGCAGTCATGACTTATTCAGATTTATCAAATAGTAGATTAAAAAATTATAATTTTGATATAGAAAAGTTTACTAACGTTAATGGTAAGTCAGCAATTTATATCCAATATGCATACGTAAGAGCAAGGAAGCTCCTGCTACAAAGCAACTATAAACCAAAATTTACACATTCAAATGAACATAATAGAAAACTTTTATTTGAGTTGATTAAGTTTGATTACTATTTTAAATTGTCACTACAAAATAATGAACCCCATCATCTTGCGGACTATCTATACAAAATTTGTCAAGAATTTAATAGTTTTTACAATGCTGAAAAAATATTTTCTGATGAAAAATCCAAGGATGATATCTCTAATGATTTATTTGTTATAAGTTGTTTTATACAAATATTAACAATTATCTCTGAATGCTTAGGCATAGAACTTGTTAATGATATGTAAAAAATTATAAAAATATTTGTACTGATATAATCCAAAATAAAAAAGTAATAGGAAATCTGAACTTATCTAAAAACAGATACTTATCATCAAAGTAGTTGCTCAAAAATAGTACACCAGGAACTGCTATGAATCCTGAAAATGAAACAGCATTTGCTACATTTTTAATACCTGTCAAAACTAAATTGTTATTTGGAATTGTAAATTGAAATAAAAGAAGAAAAAACAGAGAGATTACAATTGAATATACAATAGTTGCTAATAGATCTTTAAAACTATTTATACTTAAAGTAAACGATCTAAAAAACTCTATAGGTAAGAAACCTATAAACAATCCCAATAAAAGGGTTAAAAGTCCCCAAAGCAAACCCTGTCCACTCCAGCTTATTATTTTTATTTCAACTAAAGAAAGGGCCTCTAAAAACAAGTATATTGAATAACCTAATACACCTGAGGCTAGAGTAAACAAATATAAACTTAGAACTGGACTAAAGTTTTCGTTTGATATATTAAGATTGTTTGTGTTCATAGCTCTTTAATAAAATACTAATTAATTTAGGATTCTCTATATTATCATAAGATAAAGAAAATGTTATTTGAAGACACCCCAAATCCAAATGCCAAGAAAATAGTTGTGGACCATGATTATGAAGTAGGAATTTATTTAGACAAAAACAAACAGCATGATGGTTTTATTCAGGTATTGTTAAACAACGAAAATATCCAAAATATTTTTACCGGACCTAACTTTTTAACTATTTTAAAATCAAACGAAGGTGTATGGGCTGACATAATTGAAGATTTTAAAAAAAACAATTGATATTATAAGTATATGAATACATTTGAAAACGATCCTAAACCAGGAAGGCTAGTTCTGCCTCTTGTATTAATTGGAATGATTGCAACAACATATACATTTGTAAATAGAGTTGCGGAAAACAATGAGTTAGAAGTGATTGAAAACACTGTTGAAAACACCAACCCTTCAGAAGAAGAATTAGAAACCTCACAAGAAAGCACGACTACTTCTACGACTACAACTTTACCTGAAGACTACGTCACATATTTAGAAGAAATTAATGGTGAGAGAATAATTGCTATTAATTTAGGTTCAGAAGTTTTGCAAGCAAATGACAATTGGGATGAAAAAACAATTACCTATCAAGAGGCAAAGCAAGAATTCGATAACTTTATTAATAAATGGGAAGATTTTGTAACTACTGTTTCAGAACCAGGTCCACCAAATTCTTATGCAAATTTAGTAAAAAATCATGAAGAACTAAAAATTCTTGTAAATTTAATCTATGAAAGCACAATAGAACTAAAAGCTGGTTTAGAATCCTCTGACACTGGTGAAAGAAGATCTGCTGCTTTAGATTCTTTTAACGAAAATCTTAACCAATTTACTGAAAAAATTTCAGAGATTGTTGCAGCTTCTAGCTAGAAGCTGCTGAACAAACTGTATCTATCATCAGCATTGCAATAACGTAAGGATCGCCATTAGCATTTGGTCTTCTGTCTTCTAGATAACCTTTTTTATCTACTTCGACCTGCCATGGAATTCTAATTGATGCTCCTCTATCGCTTACACCGTAAGAGAAAGTGTCAAAACTTTGAGTTTCATGATCACCTGTTAATCTGTCTTCAATATCTGCACCATAGTTTTTAACATGCAAATCAGCATTTTTGCCAAGTGCTTCACATGCTGCAACGATTGCATCATATCCACCATCTTCTCTCATTTGTTTAGTCGAAAAGTTGGTGTGCATGCCTGCACCATTCCAGTCACCTTTTACAGGTTTTGGATCAAGTGTTGCAGAAATGTTCCAGTTTTCAGCAATTCTATAGAGTAACCAGCGTGCAACCCAAATCTGATCTCCAATATCTGGAGCACCTACTGGCCCAATTTGAAACTCCCATTGACCAGGCATAACTTCTGCATTTGTTCCAGAGATACCTA
>Ga0181581_10000974_pt1 | contig 22021 bp, 14 predicted proteins | sample 071ome_22_FD_132433 | JGI IMG/M metagenome (GOLD analysis project Ga0181581, IMG submission 132433) | Coastal salt marsh microbial communities from the Groves Creek Marsh, Skidaway Island, Georgia - 071404AT metaG (megahit assembly) | ecosystem: Environmental > Aquatic > Marine > Intertidal... | reverse complement strand
CGCTCGTCAGCTCTTTCAAGCGCTTAAAAATCCGTCCCGCGCGCGCGCAATTCTCCAGGTAATCGCCTTCGCGCGCGTGCTCTGACAATTCGTCTATGAATGACATGATCCCTTGAATGTCCGCCATCGCCGGATCCTCGGGCTCCAAGAGTTTCAAGATTGTCTTATACTCGCGCTCGTCTTCGCCCTCGCTCGCCGCCCATCGATGCACGACGCGGATCATCTCTTCGTGATCCTCGCCTCGCGGCATCGGACAGTCTCGATCCAACGCGTACGTGAAACACGCCGTGTATCCCTTCATCGCCGCGTTGGCGATGGTGCGCCAATCCCACTCGGCACCGTGTTCTCTCGCCCACGTCAACACGTCCAAGTGTCCGTTAAACGTCGCGCCCGCGCACACCTGCGCGTCCCACTCCACCTCTCTCGACCGCAGCCACTTCAATTCCTCCAAATCACCGCGTCGCGCCACCAACGCCGTCGTCGCCGCCCCGCACGCGCACCGCTCGACGCAATACCGCGCCACCTCTCGATACCCTCCCTCGTACGCCTCCACCACCGACTTTTCATCCATCTCGCACCCGCGCGCCTCGGCGAGCTCGCGCACGAGGTCCATCGATCCGCTCGCCGCCGCGCAGCACATCGTCCACGGTCCGATCGCCGCGCCGGCGTCGACGAGCGCGACGACGCGCGCGAGATCGCCCGCGCGCGCCGCCACGTTCACCTCGGCGTCGGGCGGCGACGGGTCCGCCATGCCGACGAGTGACGCGCGAGAGATGATGCGAGTCATGGTAAAGTGGGCACCTGGGACACTTTATCGAACGCGGCGCGCGCGCATGGACGAAGCGCGCGGTTGTATACGGGGACGGCCGGTCGAGACGCGCGAGGGCGCGGAAAGAAGTGGTTTTCGCGTCGTATGCGTGCGGTGCTATCGCGCGGTGTGTGATTACAGATCGTCGGCGGCGCGCGCGCGAGGCGGTGGTGTGATGCGAACCTTGAGCGCGTAGTCGACGTAGGCGACGTCTCGCGCGAGACGGCCCGGGAGGTAGAAGACGCGGGAGAGCACGGGCGTGCGGAGAGGGTCGATGAAACGCTCCACGGCGACGTCGTGCCACTCGATGCCGTCGAAGTGGGTCTGGGAGTGGAGATTTCCGGTGCCGAAGTCAGCCTCGACGAGGAAACGACACTCGGAGGGATCGACGTATTGGGCGGGATGGGCGACGTTGTCGTCGTTCAAGCCGACGGGGGTGTGGGCGGTGCCGCCCTTGTCGCGATTGAATGGCATGGGCAAAGCGCCACCGAAGTCGGTCTTGATGAAACGGAGGCGGTAGTGCTTGGAGGGGAAGTGGTAGGAGCTCGGGAAGCGGTACCACTCGTCGCCGACGCACACGTTAATTTCGTGATCGTCCTCCCCGTTCATGTACTCTGTCGCTAAATAGCCGGGCCACACCTTGCCGTCCTCGAAGCCCTTCGGCGTCGGGAGCGAGTTGTAAATCTTCGCCGGGGCGCCGTAATACGTCATCAGCGCCGCCGTGCGAGACAAGGAGAGCAACGACGAGACGAGCAAGACCGCGCACACCACTCCGATGACGACAGTCTCGAGCACTCGCGACTTGGCGCGGCGACTCATCAATAGCACGCCCTCGGCGACGGAGCCGAGAGCGATGGCGGCGCTGAGACAAATGCTCGGATAAATCATGTACAGGAACCTTTCCTCTTTGTGCGGGATGGATGTGAAGAAGGCGGCGACCAAAGGAAACGGCGAACATACGAAAATCATCGCGCGCCAGTTGTTTCTGTACGCGTTGATATTCTTCAACGCGACTGCCGTGTCGTTCTTGCTACCTTGAAGAATTTTACTCTTGAACAGCTGTCGTTCGTGCCAAGCCTTCATGGCCACCGCCGCCGCGATGGAAACCGGCGCCATGAGCGCCAACACTCCCGTGAGCTGGAAATTCAACGCTAAATTTTTCATGTAGAAACTCTTCGCCTCCGTCCCATAGAGATCGCTCTTATCGTTCATGATGTTGTAATCCAAAAGATTGAACACCGAACTCACCAACTTCAAGTGACCCTTGGGGCTATACATGTACGAATCGAACGCCACCGACACGGCGGCCGCCGCCGTCGTCGTCGCCAAAACTGTGCCCACCGTCTCCGCGAATCCGACGCCGTAGATGGCGTACAACCCGAACGGAATGGCCGCAATGCCACTGAACGGCCAACCGAAGACGACGGCCATGACGCACGCCTTGCACGCTCGTCTGTGCTCTCTTCGCAGCGCCGCTGCCGTCGCCGCAGTGACGCACATCATGGCGAACGAACTCGGCAAAAACGCCGTCGACGCGATCGCCATCCCGGTGTTCGTGGCGAATATCACCATCAATATCACACCCGTGATCGCGCTTCTCCCACTCACCGCGTCCACGAGATCCGCCTCGCAGTACGCGCTCGACGCGCCCAACGCCGCGCGCACCAGCGCAAACGTGGATCTCCCGTCGTCCGGCCCAAACAGCGCCCTCCCCACCATCGCCACCGGGTAATGCATCGCCAGATACGCGTACGACCGAAGCGCAAACTCCCCGCCGTGCTCCCACGTCTGCAAACCGTGTCCGTGCGTGAGGTAGTGCAACGGCTCCCAGAAATTGAACGCCTCATCGCAATCAAACGTCGTGAAATTCATCGCGCACACGATCGCTCGCGACGCGAGGATGACGCAGAGCGCGCGATGAAACGGTTTCTCCATCCTCGTCGCCCTCCCGTCGCGCGCGCGCCGACCTCTGGGGTATCCACGCGGGTACACGTCGTCATCATCGTGTCATCGACGCCACCCCGCGCGCGATCGACCCCCGAATCTGCGTGCCGCAGCACGGACCGCCACACGGACGCGCGCGACCGCGCGCAGACGCCGCCGCGCGCGCGAACGCACGTCAAAGAAATCCTTCGTCATGGGCGCGTCGTTCGAGGAATCCGTCATCGCGCTCAAGAGCATGTTCCCGGACGTGTCCGAGGTCGTCGTGCGCACCACGCTCGAGGCGCGCGACGGACACATGGAGAGCGCGGTGGAGAAATTGCTCGCGATGTCGCGTCGCGGGGGCGGTGGACACGGTGGGAAAGATTACGGACAGTCCGGCTTCGGCGCGCCTGGGGCGATGGGGATGTCGCCGAGCGCGTACGATGGGAGAAACGGGTGCGTGCGACGATATCTCTGGGTGGGCGCGCGAGAAAACCGCATCATCCGGAAAGCGCGTCTGGAGAGCGCGCGCGACGCGTGCGAGGATGCGCGCGCGAGTGATGATGATGCGAACGTTTTTCTCGCGTCGAACGCGCGCGTCGTCGCGGACGCGGTCGAGGACGCGAGGCGCGAGGGTGCGATCGAACGCGCGGGGGGATCGTGGGCGCTCGGACACGTGCAGGGTGGTTTGGTGTTTGCGACGGACTGGAAGAGACGACTGACGAGCGTCGCGGCGCTTTTTTATCGCTCACGCAGTGGGTACGGTGGAAACGGATCGGGAATGGGTTCGTCGGATTATTACTCGAACGTTCCGCCGCCGCGCGAGGAGGAGGATTCTATGTGGGGCTGGCTCACGGGCGAGCAGGGCGGCGGGTCGAACGACGAGACGTGGAATTGGATCTCGAATCAGATGTCTTACCTCGCGCTCGAGGCGTCTAGACAGATTAAAGGGGTGACGGACGCCATCGCGGAGGAAATTTTGGGTCCGCCCGAAGAAGAGTTAGGGGAAGAAGTAGAAGAAATCACAGAAGAAGAGCGCGAGAGAGCGGACGTCGTCTCGGGCGGCATGGGAGCGCAGGCGAACCGAAGAACGACTCAAGCGAAGAGTGACGCGTCCAAAACGAAACCGAAGAAACCGGCTCGGACGCAAGAATACGACGATGAAGAAGAAGATGATGTCCTCGGAGGTGTGCTCAATCTCCTCGGTTTGGAGGACGAAGAGTACGACGACGAGCCTTACGTGCGCCGCGACTCGAAGAAGGATAAGTGAGCGGCGCACATTTGCGAACGTCATGTAAAGTAGTGATCAATTTGTTATCCTCATTCCCCAAAGTACACCGTCAATCAAGCTAGCAACACAGCAAGGCGCCCGCGCGCTCGACAGATTCCTCGAGGGAGAGCTCCGACATGTCCGCACATGCGTCGTCCACGGCGGATTGAAACGACGACGAACTTGCGACGCTCACGCGCGGTGTACGTTCGGGTAGCGACGTCGTTTCGGAGGATGTCGACTGTTCTCTTCGCTTCATCGCGTCTTCTTCGATGCGTCGCCATCGACGACGTTTTCTTTGTAAAGCTCTCAACTTTTCTCGAGCTTCTTCAGCCTCCTTGGCGACGACGAGTCTGTGTAGTCGATCAAAGTACTCATCATCCGTTCTCTTTCGCGGCTCTGCATTCACGTCGACGGAATCGTTCCAATCAGGCTTCTCGTTTGCGCGACGCGGCGGCGGCGAAGTTGCGCTTCTCTTGACAATCTTCAACTTTGCCGCTCGTCTCTCGCGGCTCCTCTTCGCCAACACCGCCGTTCGCGCCGCGTGGCGCTTTCTCTGACGTTCATTCATCGAGCGCGCGACGTCGATCGCGCCAACATCGACCTCTCTCTCCCCATCGTCCCTCCTCGGCGTCGCGCGGTTGACTTTCGTTGACTCTGGCGCCGCGACGACGACGTTCTGCGTCACCTCCACCGTCTGCATCCCGACCATTGGACGCGCTCGCACGCCGTACACGACGCCTGGTTTATTCCTTTTCGTCCGCAACGCCTGTCGACACTCACGAAGCGCCCTCTTCGCGTCTCTCAACTCGCGTTCCCATCGCCGACACTCCTCGCACGCCGACTCCGCTTGCGCGCCCGCGTTCCTCGTCTCCACCCGCTCCGTCCCCGTCCCCGCGTCCGACCTCGCGACCGCCACGGGGGAGAACGACGTCGTCTCCCGCATCGCCATCGCCGCCCTCGCGTCCGCCGCCGCCATCTCTCGCACGGCGTCCATGAACGTCGTCGCGCGCGTCTCGATTCCTCCGACGACACGAATCGCCACGTCGTCGCCCTCGACCGCGCGCTCGAACCACGCGCTCGGACTCGGCGCCGGCGCGAAAGACATCTCTCTTTAAAGGACGATTCGCCCTCGCGAGGGCGACGGGCGCCGATCGTCGCGTTGTGACGCGCGGGGCGGGCGGATTGGTTTTTGACCCACTCAGACGCGGGACGGCATTCGCGCGCGCGAGGGCGACATGCTTCGTCATGCGCTTCGAAGATGCGTGCGGGCGACGACGCGCGGTGCGATGTCGTCGTCCGCGGCGCGCGCGCGCGGCTTCGCGGCGTCGTCGGCGGTCGGGGACGGATTCAGGTACGAACCGCTGTTCGATGTGCGCGCGCCCAAAGACGTCGAGTGGCGGCTCGTGACGACGGAGGGAGTGTCTGAGACGCGCGGACCGGACGGTGAGATGTACGTCAAGGTGGAGCCGAGCGCGCTGCGAGCGCTGGCGGCGCGCGCGGTGCGAGACGTGAGTCACCTCTTGCGACCGGGACATTTGCAACAGCTTCGGAAAATTTTAGACGACCCGGAGGCGTCGAAGAACGATCGATTCGTCGCTTTGGAGCTGTTGAAGAACGCGTGCGTGGCGGCGGGAATGATTTTACCGGGTTGTCAAGACACGGGCACGGCGATCGTGATGGGAAAGCGAGGCGGAAGAGTGCTCACGGATGGCGAGGACGAAGCCGCGTTGAGTCGAGGCGTGTACGACACGTACACGACGACCAATCTGCGATATTCCCAAGTCGCGCCGCTGACCATGTTCGAGGAGAAGAACACCGGCAACAACTTACCGGCGCAGATCGATCTGTACGCGACCAAGGGTGATGAGTATCACTTTCAGTTTATGACGAAGGGCGGCGGGAGCGCGAATAAAACCTTCTTATTTCAACAGACCAAGGCGGTCTTGAACGAGGCGAGTCTGATGTCCTTCTTAGAGGAGAACATCAAAACCATCGGTACGAGCGCGTGTCCACCGTACCACCTGGCGATCGTCATAGGAGGCCTGAGCGCGGAACAAAACTTGAAGACTGTCAAGATGGCGAGTGCCAGGTATTACGACAACTTGCACACATCCGGAAACGAGCTCGGCCGCGCGTTCAGAGATTTGGAGTGGGAGGAGAAGATTCACAAGTTGACGCAGAAGATGGGCATCGGCGCGCAGTTCGGCGGCAAGTACTTTTGTCACGACGTGCGCGTGATTCGTTTGCCGCGACACGGCGCCTCGTGCCCGATTGGCATGGGAGTCTCGTGTTCGGCCGATCGTCAAGCCCTCGGCAAGATCACGAAAGACGGCGTCTTCATCGAGGCGCTCGAAAAGGATCCGAGCAAGTACTTGCCCGACGTCCAAGAGGGCGATCTCTCGAACGAAGTGGTGCACATCGATTTGAACAAACCGATGTCTGAAATCCTCGCCACGCTGAGCCAGTGCGAGGTGACCACTCGACTCACGCTCACCGGTCCCCTCGTCGTCGCTCGCGACATAGCGCACGCCAAGTTGAAGGAACGTCTCGACCGCGGCGAAGACTTACCGCAATACATGAAGGACCACGCGGTGTACTACGCCGGTCCCGCCAAGACCCCCGAGGGTATGGCGAGCGGTTCCTTCGGCCCCACCACCGCCGGTCGAATGGACTCCTACGTCGATCAATTTCAAGCCGCCGGCGGGTCCATGGTCATGCTCGCTAAGGGTAATCGCTCCAGCGCCGTCACTCGCGCGTGCAAGACCCACGGCGGTTTTTACCTCGGTTCCATCGGCGGTCCCGCCGCCATTCTCGCGCAAAACAACATTAAAAAAGTCGACGTCCTCGAGTTCCCAGAGCTCGGCATGGAGGCCGTCTGGAAGATTCACGTCGAGAATTTCCCCGCATTCGTCGTCGTCGACGACAAGGGTCACAACTTCTTTTTGAAATGGACGGGATGAGCCTCTTCGCGCGCCCACCGAATCCCGGCGCCTGCCTCGCCTCGCTCGCCTCGACGAGATCTCATCCTCATCCGCCCGTCCCCACACGACGACGCGCGCCTCGCCATGACGCACCCCTCGCCGTCGGCGTTACAACACGTCGACGTCAACGTCACCGCACCCGACGTCGACCGCGACGACGCCGAGACGACGACGTCCACGAAGCGCGACCGGATTCAAACCGCGGTCGCGACAGGTGCCGACGACGCGACGGATGCGGACAAACGCGCGCGCGACGACGGCGACGACGAGACCGAGACCGAGACCGCCGACGCCGCCCCCGCGTGCGCCGCCAAGAGACCGAAACCCGCGAGCACCAAGGAACGCGCGCCGAGAGAGATGAATGTCGACGCCCTCCCCGAGGCGCTCAGGGATTGGAAACGAGACGCCGAGCTCGGGTTGTCGAATCTGTGGGGTCGACAGCGCATGCGGTTGTTGGATTGGTTCGAGACCAAGGCGGTGATCAATACGTGCATCGTGTCGTGCCCGGCGGCGGCGTTGCGAGAGAAGATGCGGGCGTTGCGAGATAATGGGGTGTACGGAAGCTCTATGACGCCGTATTTACATCTGTTGCGAGACGTCTTCGACGAGACGGACGCGTACGCGGATGATTTGGATGAAGAGTTGGATTTTAATGACTTTTTTGACGAGGAGAGCGAGAGTGAGGAGGAGAGTGAGAGCGAGGAGGAGAGCGAGAGCGAGGAGGAGAGCGAGGAGGAGAGTGAGGAGGAGGACGTTCCCGTCGTGGCGCGGTCGAGAGGCGAGGCGACTGAACCGCAGGCGGCGGCGGAACCGCAGCAAAAGGTTGGCGCGTCTCGATCGGCGCCGAGCGTCGAAGAGATGAGCGAGATCAAGGCTAAATTTAGTCGATTCGGTCAGTTCCTCGGACAGTATTTCACCGAGAAGCGTCTCGAGGTTGAAAAGATTGAAGCCATCGTCGACGCCGCCGCCGCGGAGGGCTTCAACGATCCGCAAGAGGTGAACAAATTCTTAGAAATCATGCAGCGACAGAACAAGATCATGTACGACCAAAACGAATGGACGGTCTACATCATTTAGGCGCGTCTCGGGGCTTCGTGCCGTAGCTGTGCCATGTAATACGAGCGATTATACACGACACTTTTATTGTATCGCCTTGTATTCACCGTCGAGGCGCGTCGGTGGAACCGATTCGCGCGCACACCGGAGGAGGCGCGTTCGAGCGCATTCGAGGCTCGGCGCGAGGAGCACGAATGCGTGTGTGTTCCGGAACGGAGATATCGTCAACACACGTGCTGACTCGGACGTGTGCATACTATATTTTCGCAATGGGTCAGGACTCGTCGCGAGTCCCTCAACACCCACCGCGAGTCCCTCGACGCCGCCGCGCGAGAATCCTCCCCACGCGAGGATTCTCTCTCCCCGAACGACGTTTCGCGACGCGACGCGACGAACGAACGAATCACCGATCGCATCATCATGTACGACGCCGTCCCCGAAGAAACGCCGTTGACGCGACGACGCGCGTCCGGACCGTCGTGGACGACGATCGCCGTCGGACTCGCGGGGGTGGTTGGCGTCGCGCTCGTGGCGACGAGCGGCACCGCGATCGCGCCCACGCTCGGTGCCGGATTTCCGGTTCCTCGGTGTCCGAAGGCGGATTGGGTGGACGATTCCAAGTGCGCGCCGAACGCGGCGCTCGGCGCGATCGAGATCGAACATCGAGGCCGCGCGCTTCTCGGCTCCAAAAAGAAATTCCGAAGGTGCGCGAAACTACCCGCGCGTCCAAAGTCGGCGGACTCGAAGAGCTGTCACGGCCACGGAATTTGCCACGAGGCGACGTCCGCGAGCGGTAATAAACCCTTCTGCGACTGCGACGCCGGGTACGGGGGCAAGCACTGCGAGACGAAAATTCTCAGCACGCTCGACTTGAGCGTCAAACTCGCCAGCGTCGAGGAAGAATTGGAAAAGTTAAACGCCCAAATCGCTGACGCGACCTCCGAGGAAGAAAACCAGTGAGTCCACCTCGACGACGATCGTCATCGATAGACGACGACGACCCGCGCGCGAGCGCGAGCGCACGACACGACACGAATAAACGTAAACATCACCCCGCCTGCACCCTTGTTGTTGTACATGCCAATTTTCGAGATATTTACCTATTTTCCCACCGTTCACGACTCGTCCGCGAGTCCCTCCACACCAATGCACCCCTGTCTCACGGCACCCGCGCGCGTCGGCGAAAAGTCGGCACCCTCGACCGTCCGCCACTTCTCGACGCCTCGCTCGACGACCGCGACGTCGCGTCGCGGTCGATCTCCCGTCGACGCGAGAGGGAGAATTTTTTCGCGCCGCGTCCTCGCGCGTCTCGCGACCGAGATCGTCGAGCGTCGAGCGTCGAGCGTCGAGCTCTCTCGCGGTCGCGATCGATGCCCGCGGTGGATGACGACACGAGCGACGCCGAGCGCGACGACGTCGACGCGCGCGCGCGCGACGAGGGCGTCGATGATCGTGCGGGCGCCGCGTGTCTGATGACGATGTCTCGGTCGACGCTCACGGAGACGGAGCGCGCGCGATTGGTGATGAGGAGACGGATCGAGGCGGAGACGGCGCGGGCGCGCGAGGCGTGGGACGCGACGACGCGCGCGGCGAGGCGCGCGAGGGAGGCGGTGGAGGCGCGAGCGCGAGCGCGAGAGCGCGCGGAGGAGAAGGCGCGCGTCGTCGAGGCGGAAGAGCGCGCGCGCGAGAGCGCGGCGAGAGAGGCGGAGGAGAGAGCGCGCGAGAGCGCGGCGCGCTCCGAGGAGAAAGAGGTGGAGACGAACGCGGGCTGGATCGCTATGTGGCACCACGCGCTCGGGTGTGAAACGAACGCGTGCGTCGTTTTGCATTGCGCGCGAGCAAAGGCGGACGCGACGCACATCAGGGCGTGCGAGGACGAGCGGTGCGCGAGGTACGGAGCGGCGGGGAAGTGTCAAAAGTTGCGCGACGCGTGGGAGAGCCATCTGACACACAGATTCGACGAGTGTCTGACGTGTGCGAAGGTGTGCAAGCTCGTGCGAGAGAATAGGGCTATGTTCACGATTTCTCCGGAGAGACGTCGCGCGGCGGCGGCGGCGCCGACGACGGCGCCGACGGCGCGCGAGGGAGAGCATGAAAACGCCGCGCCGGCGCCGACGACGGCGCCGACGGGGAGCGAGACGACGGCGCCGGTGGACGAGACGGTGGATGTCGACGCGAACAGATCGGTGATTGCGCGTGCGAACGCGGACGACGAGAACGAGAACGACGACGACGAGGAGGCGATGAGCGATATAACGCGAGGACCGACGCACGAATCGTTGGAAGAAGAAGAGGAAGAGATTCAGTGCACGCAGACGCAAGAGCACGACGACGCATATCTTGAGGAGATTCAGTGCACGCAGACGCACACCGAATCGCACGAACTCGTGCAGTCCTCCGCACAGGATTTGATCATCATAGACGGCTCCGACGACGAACGCGACGAAGACGCGGAGAGAGAGAACGCTGGCGACGACGACGACGACGGTTCCGCGAGGAAAAAACCGAAACTCTCGCATTCAAACTACACAATGGCTCAAGTCACGTCAATGGTCTGTTCGTACGCCGCAGATGAAGGCAAAGACCTGGAAGAAATATTTTCTCACATCCGACAGTGCGCCGCGGAACGCGACCGCAATCGAGTTCAACGCGACCGCCGCCGTCTCGAGATGCGCGCGTCTCGCCTTGGATGACACATCTAAATTATCTATATTTGTAATTACTCTTGTGCACGCACACGCGCGACCGTCTCTGTGGACCGCGCGATTCCACGCTCTGCGCGACACCGGTTTTGAGTTTAAAAATTTCCTCGAGCTGTCGCGATCTTCACGCACTTCTCCGCACACGCCGACGCGCCGAGCGACGCGCGCGCCGGAGACAATGTCAGGCGATCAGCGCGCCGAGCTCGCGAGACTCCGCGACGCGGTGGCGCTCAGGATCGGCGATGCGGCAGCCGTGCGTCGCGTCATCGACGACGATTGGCGCGTCGTGCTTCACGCGCGCAAGAGCGGCCCGAAAGCCGGAGAGACGTATCGCGAGTGGTACACGGGGACCGGGGAGAAGATGCGGAGCCTGCGCGAGGTGTGCGAGGTCGTCGAGCGGGCGATGGCGACGCGGAGAGGTGGGAAGACGACGACGAGTAGGAGCGCCAAGACGAAGAGCAAAGGGAAAGCCAAGGGCGCCGCCTCGACGACGGATGGGCGAAAGAGAAAGGCGATCGAGACGACGACGAAAGCGAGCGATGAGGCGCGCGAGTTGGAAAAATTTTGCGCGGACGTCGCGCGGGCGATCGGGCGGGACATACGAGACGATGGGTGGGAGGTGGAGGTGGTGACGCGAAAGGGCGGCAAGTTGCAAGGACAGACGTATAAGGAGTTCATCGCGCCGTGCGGGAATAAACTGCGATCGATGAAGGAGGTGATGACGTATTTGGCATCCTTTGCGGCGCCGGTGGGGAAAAAGGCGCGCCCGAACGAGCGAGGGGCGCGAGAGACAGACGCGCCGAGTCAAGATGAACTCGCGGCGTTGGAGAGAAAAAACGCGGCGGCTCATGCGGCGTTGATCACCAGAGCCGTGCCAGCGGTGCCGGAGCGCACGCAGACTGTGAACGTCACGGGATTAGAGTTAGACGACGATATGGACGAAGATCGGTTGGTGGTTGAATTTACAAACGTCACCGGGTTTGAACCGGTGTACGATTCGGTCGAGGAGCTTCGCGGGATGGTGAACAAGGAGCGAGCTCGAGCGGCGGTGAAAACGATCGACACGTCTCCCACGTTCAAGTTCAATCCAACGACGCGTAATACGCCGCGATTTTCGCTCGTTGAGCTCCCGAACGGTGCGGGTCTTACCAGGGAGGAGGAAGAGAGTAAACGCGCCGATCAACAGGCGTTGATTCAAAAAATGAAGGCGGCGGCGAGCGGGTATAACGATGCCCTCGCGCTTGGCGACGTTTCTAACGCGGATTGGCGAGGAGGTGGACGTGTGCCTAAATTTCTAGGCAATACGTCAGTCCCAGACATCGTCCGTGGAGGCACGCGCGCGGGTGCGGCTCCAAAGATTGCCGGCACCGAGTCTGAAATCAAACTATTGCCGAGCGCCGCGACGCAACTAGTTGAATCGGAAGACAAGCCGCCGTTCGATCCTTCGGATACCAAAGAGGTCACCACGTTGAAGGCGGCCATGCACACTGGTGCGGTCCCAGAGGAGACGCGTTGCCGGGACGATGAACGCGCCAAGGTGATCGACCTGATTCAAGGCTGTCTGCGGGATCATAAACCGGGGAGCTTGTATCTCGCTGGTTTGCCTGGTACCGGGAAAACCTTGACGTTGAAGGATGTACAACGCACGACTGAGAAGTGGGGAATCGCTGGGAAGACGAGGCCTCGAGTTGTTTTCATAAATTGTATGTCCCTGCGAGATCCCAAGTCGATCTTTGGCGTGATTTTAGAGGAGCTCGGCGAAAAAGTCACCGCTTTCGATCGTAAGCCGACGAATGAAGCAATCGAATTCAGCGATGTACCGGAAGTCATCGCGCTTCGTCGAGCCGTGACGGAGCTCAACGGTGGGATGTGTATCATTTTACTCGATGAGATGGATCAACTCGTGACAAGGGCTCAAGACGTATTGTACGAATTATTCGCGCTTCCCGCGCTCAAGGAATCACGATGCGTTCTCGCGGGTGTATCCAACGCCATCAACCTCACGGATCGAGTGTTGCCCAGACTTCGCGCGCGCGGGTGCGAACCTGCGCTCGTGACGTTTTCAGCGTACGATGGTAAACAACTCAAGGTGCTTCTCAAACAGCGCCTCGCGAAACTGCCGTTTCGGGCGTTTGAGGACAGCGCGCTCGAACTTTGCTCGAGAAAGGTCGGCGCGGCGACGGGTGACATGCGAAAGGCGCTCAACGTGTGCGCGACCGCCATCGACATGTACGTTCGAGAAGCGACGCAACCGCCAGAAGATGGCAGCGAGCTGGGACCGGTGGAGAAGGGCGTCGTCAAAATCTCTCACATGGCGCGCGCGCTATCGAAAACATACACATCGCCGATGGTTGATTCCATCCGCGCGCTCCCACAGATGCAACAGATGGTTTTGTGCTCTGCCGTAAAACTTTTGAGCAACTCACCGACGATGGAGACAACCATCGGTGCGCTGCACGATCGATACGTCCTCGTGTGCAAATCGGCGGGCGTGAAGGAACTACCGGCTGGTGAATTTTACAACATGTGCTCGGCGCTCGCCGATCACTGTTTACTCAAGGTGGCGAACGCAAACAACGACCGTCTGCGCAAAGTACGGTTATTAGCGACGAAAGATGACGTCGTCTTCTCCCTGCAGGGCGTCAATTTCTTCAGAAATTTACTACAGTAGGCGTGTGATGTACATCGAGACGAGACTTCAATGCAGACCCCTCACTTTTCGACGCACGACGTCCAAAGTTTCTGACTCGAAAATAAGGATTCAATGTCTCACGTTCGATCAATCCTGCGACCCGTGGCGCGACTCGGCGCGGTGAAACACGCGCGATTCGGCGTGAAAACCAGTCGTTCCATCATTCGCGCCGAGAGCACCAGCGAGCAGCCTCCCTCGGGAGCCTTTGTTCGCGGTCAAGCGCAGTTTTCAAAGTTTTACCCGCAAGAGGCGCGTGATTTCACGTATTCTCGTCACATCATGCTCGCCATCGACGGCACGCACGCTTCGGAGGACGCAGCGCGCTGGTGCATGCAGAACATTACGCGGTCCGGAGACTTGCTTCATTTGATCCACGTGGCGACGCCCGAGACGCTCAATCTGTTTAGCATCTCCGGTCCTCCCGGCACGGAGTTCGCGATGGACGTTGATTGGGAACGACGCGATCAATTTTGGGGGAGCGTCGTGCGCAGAACGGAAAGGTTGCTCGACTGCACGATGACAAATATCGTTGCAGAAGACGCGAGCGGATTGGATGAGAAATTCGTCCGACCTCCCATCGAGCTCGACGCCATTCTCGATCAAACGTGGGCGCCCGTGGGAGAATTGTTACTCGAAAAAGCGAACGAGTGCGGGGCTGAGATGATCGTCGTCATCAAGCACCACAAAAATTGGATCGAGCGAACGCTCACAGGATCGGTGAGCGATTTCGTCATCGATCAAGCAAAACAAGCTGTGGTGGTCTACCACGCCGAGATGCCGACGTCCGAAGACGTGATTTCTGATGAAGAGAGTAAACAAATGGACGTAGAATCGCGTGAACAACCTCGATGACCGCGTGACGAGGGTAAATCAACAAGATTGAAGACGACGATACGATAAGAGAGACGACGACGATGCGTTCTTTACTCGGTTTACACTCCGTTTACATGGCGATCGTGCTCAGTGCGCGAGAATTTCGCGAACGTACTTGTAAGAATTACTCCAAACCGCTTTACAGAGATCGATCGGAAGGCTTTCTTCTTTATTTTTGATATTCTTATCGGCGCCGCTCTGAAGGAGAAGATTGACGATTTCCACGTGACCGCGCATCGCCGCCCAGTGTAACGCCGTGTTATCGCCACCATCGAGCGCGTTCACGTCCGCGCCCTGTTCGATGAGAAATTTAACCGTGTGATAATGTCCATTGTGCGCGGCTCGATTCAACGCCGTGTCCTTCATCAACCCGCTCTGTTGAATATCCGCGCCCTCGCTCAGCAACAGCTCCACCACCTTGGTGTGCCCGTTACCGGCCGCGAGAACCAACGGCGGATCACCGCAGTGATCGCACTCGTTGATCGGCGCGCCCTCGTGAATGTGTTCCTTCACCCAATCGTAGTATCCATCGACGCAATCGCGCCAAATGTTTGATTTCTCAGGAATGAATCGTCCCGTCTGCGGTTCGAGCGATCGCGCATTCGTCAGTCGAGGCGTCGTCGAAGCGTCGCGCGTCGCGTCGCGCGCACCACGAGATCGAAGGGCATTTTCGCCGTCTATTCTATCGTCGCGCCGCGTTCGAGCGGAACCACCCGGCGTCGTCGAGTGTCGCGCGCGTCTCGAACATGGCGAGCGAGCGTTTTTCATTTGTAAAACGCTCCTCGGCGTCTCGAAACGATGTAAATGAATGTTTGCAATGTCAGTGTGTTTGGTTGAATATTGGTTGAATATGGCAATGTGAGTGCATGCGCTGGGCGCGACTATCGATGAGACGAGAGAGGATCGATGCGCGAGCGCTCTATTTCGTCGGATCGATGAGTTTCTTGGGCGGACGCGACGCCTTTTCCACCACGCCGCTCGTGCCGAAGCGTTTGCGCAAGACGGCGAGGACGTCCTTCATCTCGACGCCCTGTTTATTGAGCATCACCATGGAGTGGTAGAGCACGTCCGCCATCTCGTTCGTCGCCGCTTCTTTGCCCTCGTTCTCTTCCCACGTTTGACAGAGCTCGCCAGCCTCCTCGCGAATTTTCTTACACAAGAGTTCCGGATTGTCCAACAACCGACGCGTCCACGAGGGCTTGGCGTCGTCGTCCACCTTCTCCACGCGTCTCGCCTCGATCGTCGCCTCCAACTCGTACAACGTCGTCAACGCTTCCTCGGCCGCGTGTCTTCCACCGCCCTCGCACGCCGCCGCGCCCTCCGGACCGTCCACGCGTTTATAATAACACGTGTGCGCCCCCGTGTGACACGTCGGCCCCGTCGGGACGCCCAAATAAATCAAACTATCCCTATCGCAGTCCACGTGCACGCTCTCCACGCCGATGAAATTCCCACTCGTCTCTCCCTTGCACCACAATTGCGATCGACTCCTGCTCCAAAACGTCGCCTTGTGGTTCCGAAGCGTGTACTCCACCGCCTCTCGGTTCGCGAACCCCTGCATGAGAATGGCCCCCGTGTCCACGTCCTGCGCGATCGCCGCCACCAATCCCTTATCGTCGTACTTTAATCCATCGAGGAAACTCTCCATGGCGTCGTCGCTCGCGTCCGCGGCGAGCGTGAACGCGCGCGCGCTCGCCTCGACGCGCGCGCGACGGAAGCCTCCCGATCGCATCTTCGTCGCGCCTCTCGCGCCGTGAAACGCGGGCGCGACGCGCGCGGGCGACGCGCGGGCGCGCAACATAATGGACACGTCTACACGTCTGCACGCGGAGACGGAAGACTCGCGCGAGACGCCGTGACGCGTCGCGGTGTCCCGCCGCCGCTATCTAAAAGCGTCCCCACATCGGTCGTCGTCACACGCGGGCGCGCGGCGTCCGCACCACCGCTCGCGCGCGTTTCATGGCGCTCCGACGCGCGGTGACGGCGTTCGCGTCGCCTCGCGCGCGCGCGGCGTCGCTCGCGTCGACGAGAGGACGAGACGCGAGGCGCGGGGGGCGCGTCGACCGACGATGGGCCGCCTCTGGGACGACAACGACGACGACGGACGACGACGACGCGAGACGGATGCGTCGCGCGATCGAGCTCGCGCGCGTCGCGGGGGACGCGGGTGAGGTGCCCATCGGCGCCGTGCTCGTGGACGAGGAGACGGGAGAGGTGGTGGCGGAGGCGGCGAACGCGTGCGAGGGCGACGGCGACCCGACGGCGCACGCCGAGATGCGCGTGATACGACTCGGGGCGGAGAAGTTGGGTGGGTGGAGACATTTGAAGCGAACGCGAATGTACGTGACGCTGGAGCCGTGCGCGATGTGCGCGGGAGCGATATTACAGAGTCGAGTGGGCGGGGTGACGTACGGGGCGAAGAATACGCTCTTGGGCGCCGACGGGAGTTGGGTGTCGATGATGCGACGAGAGTTCGTGGGTGAAGATGGAGGACCGGTGCGTCCGCACGCGTTCACGCCCGAGTTGGACGTGCGAGGAGGGGTGCTGGCGGAGGAGACGGGGACGCTCATGAAGGAATTTTTCAAGAGACGAAGGACGCTTGGTTCATGGTCGCCGAAGAGTGAGGACGAGAACGGCGACGTGGAGAGCGCGTAGCGTGACGGCGCGTTGAGTGTTGTTGTATTTTTAGAGTTGCTTTCATTATCCAATAAATGTCTATCTGTACTAAGTTTCAAAAGGGTGCTCATCTCGCGCCGGGATAGTCGTCGTCGTCGTCGTCGTCGTACGTTTCGTCGTCGTCGTCGTCGTCGTCAAACTTATCGCGAATCTTCATCGAGCCTCCCCTCATGTCCGAAGAGACTTCATCGAACGGGGCGCCGGAATCGTCGTCGTCGTCGTCATCGTTTTCGTCCAGATCTTCGTTTTCCAAACTATCGACGTCATCGTCGTAAAGTTCGCTGTCGTCGTCATCCTCTTCGTCTTCAAACTCGTCGTCGCCGGACATTCGCGCCTCCAGCGCCTTGGTGTAGCTCAAATTGGTCCCGTTGTCGTCCACGCCTGCGGCGAGCATCTCCTTTTCGTACTCGGACAATTGACCGACAAACTGGGACAGCGTCGGGTCTTTCTTGATATCTTCGATGTACCGTTCGCGATCGGCATTGGTGGCGTCCGCAGTTTTCGGCTCTTCCGTCAGTTCGCGCCCAGCGTCGCGGCACGCATCCTTCCAATCTTCGCCCGCGTACACGTTGATCGGAGATCCGTACGGATGCGGATGCCTACCGATCATGTGCACCAAATCTTGTCGAGTGGGCAAGACTTCGAGCGGGTACCTAAATCGCCACCACTTGCTGCGAATTTCCGTCACTTTGACCTCGAGCTCCGTGCCGATGTTGATGTGTTCGCGCAGTTTCATCCAATCTGTTTCGTTGATCGGGATCAACGCGTCAATCTCCGTACCGCAATCAACTAAGGCACCGTGGTACAAATCCATCGCCACGACGACGCCTTGAAGCACTTGGTCAATTTCGAGCGTGTGGTGCATGACGCGGGACACGTCGCCGAAGTGTCTCGCGGGATCCTTATCGATGCAGTCTGTCTCGATCGGTTCGGCAACCTCGAGGTCTTTCGTGTTGAGCGCGCGCTCGCGCAACCAAGACCTTTCGCCGCTCTCCATCTCGTTGTTTTGCACGCCGATAAACGACAGAGATCCCCCGTCGAGCGCGTTGGTGATTTCGTGCTGCGGAAGAGCGTCCCATCCGCCCGCATCCAACCACTCGTCGGCGTCTTCGCCCGTGCCGGCGTCCTGGATGTCCAACGTGGAGATGAGCTCCCAATCTCCGCTGTCTTGCGCCTCCCTCGGGTTGATGAGGTACGGATGTTCCTTGGAGCCGTCTTGGAAAATGCGCTTGATCGCCGACGCATCCAAGCCGCCCTCACCATCCTCGCCGTCTTCGGGGTATTCGCCCTTCGACATCGCGTCCTCTTCCTCATCCTTGCGAAGAGCCTCGTCGAGGTTCTCCATGGCGAAGGTTAAGGGTTCATTGTCCATATCGGATTCGTGCATCAAACCCGCCTCGTCGTAAAAGATATCCTCTTCGATAAAGTGCGTCGATGACCGATCCGCAAAGTCCATAGCGACGAGTTCTTCGAGCTTCTCTTGCTTCTTGGCGCATTCAGCCTCGTAATCTGCCTGCTCCGCGACGGACATGGAATTGAATTCGTCGCAACGTTCGTCGTACCACGCTAGAATATCGTCGTACTCCACCCCGGTGCGCTCGACCAACTCGTAAATTTCCTTCTTTGATGGCGGGTACGTTTGCATATTCTTCACACGCAACCACCAATTGAGCTGACACACGTACAACGCTCGACCTTGTAAATTGCCGTTCTCGTCGACGAAGTGTCTCGACTTTTCCACGGCGACGTCTCGCTCCATATCCTCCAACTCGAGCTCCCCCGCGACGACGTCAATGTCCCCGAACGATCCACCGCTCGCGTTCCCGGAGTAATCCACCTCATCATCGTCCTCGTCATCGTCCTCGTCATCGATGAGATACCGTTTTCGATCGTCGTCATCGTCGTCATCGTCGGCGTCCTCGTAATACCGCCCCCTCGTCGTCGACCCCGCGCGTTCGTCATCCTCATCGTACATAGATCTCGCGAACCCACCACCGATGACGTCGCCCTCATCCTCCTCGTCCTCCTCGTCCTCCTCGTCCTCTTCGTCCTCGTCCTCGTCCTCATCCTCATCCTCGTACGCGTACGTCCCGAACCCGTCGTCCTCCTCCTCCTCGCCCTCCGCGTCGCCTCTCATCGCCGCCACCACCGCGCGTTCGCGGTCCCGCGTCGCGCGCCATCGCCATCCTCCAACGACGCGCATCGTCACCGTCGTCGCGATCGCCGCGCGCGCCGCGCGTCGTCCCCACCGCGACGCGTCGGCGTCACCGACAAAGGTCGCCGCCGCCGGTCGTCCCCGACGGCGGACGGTGACGCATCGTCGCATCGGCGTCATCGAGACGCGCGCGCGGTCGAGGACGCGCGACGACGACGCGTCGGAGGCGCGCATCGAGCTCGTCGACGACATGCCCTCGGTCGAGAGGGGGGCGCGCGACGGCGTGTGCGACGAGCTCGACCGCGCGAAGGGTTGCGCTTTTCGTCCCGTCGGGCCGCCGTGTGTGTGCCATTCATCGGACATGTGGAATGCGTTCGGTATCTTCAAAGTCTAAGAGAACATACGTGTGCGCACTTTGATAAAAATCACTCCTCTGTTTAGTAATGAGGTTTCATATTTTCATATGATTCGTATGTCCGAGTTTGTGCGCACGTATAATACATGGCGACACCCATCCACTCTTCGTCGTCGACCGCGCGGCGCGAGCTCGCGACGACTGACGACGACGACGACGACGACGACGACGACGACGACGACGACGACGACGGGCGAGATGGCGTTCGTCTCCGCCGCGACGACGACGACGGTGACGGTGACGCGCGCGGTGTCGATGCGTCGCGTCGCGCGGGCGCGTGGGGCGATCGCCGCGCGCGCGATGAGCGCGAACGGTGATAACCGCCGCGCGCGCGACGCGGTTCGACCGTCGACGACGCCGCCGTCGCTCGTGCGCGATGCGAAGGACGACGACGAGTGCGAGGTGGAATCTCTTGTGGACGTGCGCGTGGATAACGAGACGAAGAAGAGCGTGGGACGATCGGTGGTGGCGCTTCGCGCGCGATCGGTGCCGGGACTGATGCGAAGCGTCGCGTGGGTGCTCAACGGAATGGACCTCGTCGCGCACGAGTGTTCGATCGCGACGGACGCGGAGGGAACGGTGGAGATGACTTTTGAAGTCACCGAGCGCGTCGGGTCGAGCGGGACGGAGGAGCGAATGATCGAGGATCCGGCGCTGACGCGGGGACGGTTGTACGATTATCTGGCGAAGTGCGCGGCGGGCGCGGACGAGACGGATGAGGAACGTCTGTCGGAGGACGGCGTGACGGTGGATAACACTCGTAACGCTGATTCAACGTACGTGAGCGTGCGAATCGACGATCGAGTGAGCAGCGCGATCTCGTTGTATCCGATCGGGAACGCGTTCACGGGGAGCGGGTTGGTGGTTAAGAACGGCGTGCTCACCAAGGGCGTCGATCCGGTGACTGGATTGCCCATCAAGACGTGGGAGTTCGACGTCGTGCGTCAAAAAGATCGTAAAAAGTTACACAAGGATCAGTTACAGGCGCTCATGTACACGCTCGCGCTCGTGTGCTCGCCGTCGAGTTTCGGTCGGTCGCACGCGTTCACGTCGACGTGAGCGCCCCGCGACGACTGGTGTTTCGCGGCGACACTTCGGCGCCGGGAGAGTCCAGACGCGCGCGCATCGCAGCAAACCGCGCTAAGGTGATATTTATGTATGTTCCATCAACAATTTCAACGAAGAACGAACGATTTCATTCCGCTAGCAACGACGACAACGTTACATGGAGTTCAACGCCGCGCCCAACGCCCACGCCGCTTCGACGGGCTTCCCGTCGTACTCGATCTGCTTCACGAGCGTGAAATCTTCCCACGCGTGTCGCTGGAAACCCTTCGAGAGTAAAGCGTGCGCAAAGGTGAGATCCATGCACAAGTACGGGGCGTCTTTTTCCTCTACACCGTGATACTTGCTCCGCACACTCGAGAGCGGCACGCCGCAAGCCTTTTCGGCTGCGTTTTTAAACTCAGACACGCTCGATCGACCGTCGATCTCGTCGTCCGAGACGATGCCGACGTTGATGGCGCGATCCCACAGGTAACTCGACAGGTAGACGCGCTTACTTCCGAGACCGGGCGCGCCGCCCCACGAGCCGTTAAACGAGCACTCGTCCTTTGGTCCGTCGCAGTCTTTATCCAACCCGAGCGCGGCGGTGGTGGCGGCGAAACAGGCGGCGTAATCGCTCCCATTCTTCGGAGACACCGACCGATACTTCTCACCGGCGTACTCATACACGTCATCGTGACCGAGGTGCACGCACGGCGACTCGCCGTCTTTTTTTGCCAAATCTAAAACCGCGGCGCGTGCCGCCATCAATCCGTGACCGAGGTGCGAGCGCGTGTACACGTCGAACGAGTGTCCCAGCGCTTTAAGTTTCGTGATGTATCCATCCGGCGCGCTCGCCGCGCTCTCGTTCCCGACTTGATACGCGAGTTGCACCGAACCTCCGCCCAAGTCCACCGCCGCCACGGTGTGAATGTCACCGTCGTGATCGATCCCGCCACCCTTGAGATTTCCGAGTAAATAATTCATCGTGAGCCATTGAAACGCGCCCTCGTCCGCACCGTCCATGATGGACACGCTCGACGCCGGATCAAACTTGAACGGGTACTCTCCGAGCACTTTCACGCACTCGGCAAGAATGTTCTTGGACGCGTCGCCCGGAAGCAAACGCAATCCCGCCGTCGCTCGAATCTCCACGCTCGTCCGCGCGCGCTCGCTCTCCGGCACCGTCTTCAACGCGATGTCCATCAACGCACGCAAAGAATCCGCCGCGCCCTTTGGATCGTCCGCCTTGGCGCTCAGACCCGGTTTCGTCGCCTCAAAGGTATCCTCGAGCAGTTTCAAGCCGTCGTCAACCTTTTTAAACGCAAACACGTGCACGCGACTTCCCGTGCTTCCCGCATCGATCACCACCGCGTACCGATTCGTTTCCGCCGTCGACATCGGCGTCGTCGTCGTCGTCGTT
>Ga0181581_10000973_pt1 | contig 22056 bp, 18 predicted proteins | sample 071ome_22_FD_132433 | JGI IMG/M metagenome (GOLD analysis project Ga0181581, IMG submission 132433) | Coastal salt marsh microbial communities from the Groves Creek Marsh, Skidaway Island, Georgia - 071404AT metaG (megahit assembly) | ecosystem: Environmental > Aquatic > Marine > Intertidal... | reverse complement strand
TAACATTCCTGAAGAGTATGTTTTAACCGGTTTTTCAACGAAGTTACCAATGCCAGAAAATTCGATGATGTCACTAGCGGACCGTTGAATTTCGACTTTTGAAAAGCCCATCGTTGCACCGCTTAGGTAAATATTTTCTATTCCGGTAAATTCAGGATGAAAGCCAGCTCCTAATTCTAAAAGTGCACCAATTTTTCCGCTCACAATGATGTCTCCCATTGTTGGTTTTAAAGTTCCACAAATTAATTGGAGGAGCGTGGATTTACCGGCACCATTTTTACCAATTATACCCACAACTTCGCCAGAATTTACTTGAAAGCTTAGGTTGTTAAGTGCACGAAATCCTTTAATTTTTTCACCAGGAAGAAAGAAGTTTTTTACGGTCGAGAGTGAATCCGACTGAGTGCGAAATTCCTTAGTAATGGATTGAACGCTTATCATTTATCATAGATATTAACTTCTAAACACCCCGCAAAACGAGTATTTTTATCCTACTGCTTGAAATTATTAACTCTTAAATCATCACGATTAAATTAAACCTAAAATCAACATGATCATATTACTTGGAAAAACCGGCTTCATTGGTTCCCAAATTCTCGAGAGTTTGAATCAAGCGGGTTTGGATAGTTCTGGCATATCGAGAGAAGAGATGGATTATTACAATCACTCCGAACTGCGTAATTTATTGAGAGCAGTAAATGCAAGTTTTTTGATTAATGCTGCTGGTTTTACAGGTAAGCCAAATGTTGATGCCTGTGAAATGGCAAAGTATGAATGCTTGCAGGGCAATGCAGTTTTGCCCGGCATAATCCGTGAGGTGTGTGAGGATTTAAAAATTCCATGGGGGCATGTATCCAGTGGATGTATCTATTCAGGGAGAAGTCCAAACGGTGGAGGCTGGAAGGAAGAAGATGAACCAAATTTTTCATTCCGATCTCCACCATGCAGTTTTTACAGCGGGACAAAAGCCCTTGGTGAAGAGGTCTTGGATGGAGCAGAAAATTGCTTCGTTTGGAGATTGAGAATTCCTTTTAACCATGAACCGAGTCCCAGGAACTACATCCAAAAGGTACTTAATTACGAAAGTCTTCTCGAGGCCGAAAACTCAGTTTCTCACTTGGAAGAATTTTGTCAAAAATGCATTGAATGTTTCTCCAAAGGGATTGAACCAGGGGTTTATAACATGACCAATTCCGGATCCATTACTACTCGTCAGGTTACTGAGTGGATGATGGAGGCAGGATTAACGGAAAAGAAGTTCAACTTTTTCAGGACCGAGGAAGAGTTCATGGAAAAAGCGGCTAAGACTCCCCGTTCAAATTGTGTGCTTGATACCAATAAAGCAGAAAAAGCTGGAATTGGTATGAAGCCTGTTGAAGAGGCGATGATGGACTCCATTCGTAAGATGAGTCAGGGAGTTTTGGCATGAAAGTAATTCTCGTCACTGGAGGACTCGGTTTCATTGGGTCTAACTTTATTCGTTTTCTTTTTGAGCAGACCGGGTGCGAAAAAGTAATCAATTTAGACAAACAAACTTACGCGGGTAATCCGGAGAATCTTGCAGAGTTTGAGAGTGATCCGAGGTACATATTTTGCAGAGGCGATATCTGTGCCGTTGAATTAGTGTCTACTTTGCTTTCAGAGCATGAACCTGATGCAATCGTTAATTTTGCAGCCGAAAGTCATGTGGACCGTTCCATTGATGGCCCTGAACCCTTTGTGCAAACGAATGTGGTGGGCACCTTGCGATTACTGGAAGCCTTTAAGGCATACCACTCGCATTTGTCAATTGACCGACAACTATCCATTCGTTTTCTCCATGTATCCACGGATGAAGTTTATGGATCTTTGGGTGCAGATGATGCTGCATTTTCTGAATCCACTCCTTACTCTCCAAACAGCCCATATTCAGCCTCGAAGGCAGGGGCTGACCATTTGGTCAGAGCTTATCACCATACCTTTGGCCTTCCTGTACTTGCCACGAATTGCTCAAATAATTATGGGCCCTACCAGTTTCCCGAAAAGTTAATTCCGCTGATGATTCTAAACGCTTGTGATGGTAAAAGTCTGCCAATCTATGGAGACGGTGCCAATATCCGCGACTGGTTACATGTGGAAGATCATTGCTCAGCAATTTGGGAAGTTCTCAATCGCGGACGGGTAGGGGATACCTACTGTGTAGGGGGAAACTCTGAAAAAACGAATTTAGAAGTGGTGGATACGATTTGCGGTGTGCTTGATGAGCTTAAGCCAAACCATTCCCCTCATCAAAACCTCAAGACTTTTGTTAAAGACCGCCCTGGGCATGACCGCAGGTATGCGATTGATGGATCAAAGATAAAAGCCGAGCTTGGATGGTATCCTAAATACAGCTTTGATGATGGGATGAGAACGACGATCCAATGGTATTTGGACAATGCTGAATGGTGTGAGAATGTAACCAGTGGTAAGTACCAACGGGAAAGGCTCGGAACAGCATGAAAAAGCGAAAAGGAATTGTATTAGCTGGCGGATCTGGTACCCGTCTTTATCCACTTACCATGGCAGTGAGTAAACAACTCATGCCTGTCTATGATAAGCCCATGGTATATTATCCAATATCGATTCTGATGCTTGCTGGAATCCGGGAAATTTTGATTATTTCCACACCTCGGGACCTTCCGATGTTTAAGGAATTACTGGGAGATGGTAGCCGGTTTGGGGTATCTTTTTCCTATGCAGAGCAACCAAGCCCAGATGGACTGGCTCAGGCACTGATTATCGCGGAAGAGTTTTTGGATGGTGCGCCATCAACCCTTATCTTGGGTGATAATATTTTTTATAGTAATGAGCTCGAGCAAATCCTGGCAGAGGCAGATAACCGTGAGTATGGAGCCACAATTTTTGGCTACCATGTATCTGATCCTACGAGTTATGGCGTGGTGGAGTTTGACCAGTCAGGGAGAGCAATTTCTTTGGAAGAGAAGCCATCAGAGCCTAAATCAAATTATGCTGTACCTGGTTTATACTTTTATGACGAGCAAGCCTCTGCCCGTGCCAAGGCCCTCCAACCATCCTCGCGAGGAGAATTGGAAATTACCGACTTGAACAGGGTATATCTAAATCAAGGTGAACTTTCTGTGGAAGTGATGGGAAGGGGAACTGCCTGGTTGGATACCGGCAGTCACGACAACTTAGCTTCCGCTACTGATTTTGTGAAGGTGATTGAAAGAAGACAGGGGCTAAAGATCGCCTGTTTAGAGGAGATCGGTTTGTATAAGGGTTGGATAAGCTTGGATAAGCTTGGACAATCTGCTCAAATGAACGGCTCCTCCTCCTACGGAAAATACCTCTCTGATTTGCATACAAAAAAATCAAAATAACAAATAACATATCAACGCATCATGATGCGTTGATGAATAAACTTGCAAGCGGAGGGGTGCTTTGTTGAAATAAATGAATGTCAAAATCATTTATCTTTTCATCTGAATCTGTAGGCGAAGGGCACCCAGATAAGGTCTCCGATTCCATTTCGGACAGTATTCTTGATGCTTGCTTGGAGCAGGACCCACAAAGCCGAGTTGCTTGCGAAACCCTCGTCAAAAGCAACTGTGTTACCATTGCAGGAGAAATAACCACTGCTGCAAAGTTTGATTATGAAAAAGTGGTTCGCGATGCTATCCGTGCGATTGGATATGTTAATGACGATGATATATTTCACGCAGACCAAGTTTTTGTTACTAACCAGTTAACCGCACAATCACGGGATATCGGACAAGGTGTTGATGCTGCTGCTGCTGAAGGTAAGGGTACTGCTGAACAGGGAGCGGGAGATCAGGGAATCATGTTCGGATACGCCTGCAACGAAACTGATGAGCTGATGCCAGCTCCGGTGATGTTTGCTCACCGTATCCTTCGCAAAATGGCCGAAATTCGCCATGCAGGCGAGTTGGCCACTTGGTTACGTCCTGATTGTAAATCTCAGGTTGCTTTGCAATACGAGGACGGAAAGATGGTAGCAATCAAGAATGTAGTGGTGTCCACTCAGCATGCTGCTGATGCTGACAATGCAACTATTCGTTCCTTTATTACAGACGAAATTATTAAGCCATCACTGCCCGCGGATCTTTTATCGGCGGACACGGAATATTTAATAAATCCAACAGGCAGGTTTGTAATCGGTGGCCCGCAGGGTGACTCAGGATTAACTGGCAGGAAGATCATCGTTGATACCTACGGTGGTTGGGGTCGGCATGGAGGGGGTGCTTTTTCTGGAAAGGACCCAAGTAAGGTAGATCGCTCTGCCGCTTATATGTGTCGGTGGGTTGCCAAGAATGTTGTTGCAGCAGGTCTTGCAGATCGGGTGGAAATTCAGGTTGCTTATGCGATTGGGCATCCTGAGCCAACCAGCGTGACTCTAGATTGTTTTGGTACGGAGAAAGAAGAGGAGAGTAAAATTGAAAGAGCGGTCAATGAGGTCTTCTCCTTTAAGCCTGCGCAAATTGTAACCCAACTCGATCTTCTTCGTCCAATTTATCGCGATACCACTCATTACGGACATTTTGGCAAAGCAGAGTTACCCTGGGAATCAACCACCAAAGCAGATTCCCTCAAAGCTGCTCTCCAATAATTTTAAAACATTTAGTCATCTAACTTTCCCTGACAATCGTTATCTAACCCATGACAACCATGACAGAAACAATCGCCCCTGCATCTCTCGATTATAAAGTTGCGGACATTACTCTAGCGGAGTTTGGCCGAAAAGAAATTTCCATTGCGGAGCACGAAATGCCCGGATTGATGGCCACCCGTGCCAAGTATGGTCCTTCGAAACCATTGGCAGGTGTAAAAATCATGGGCTCACTTCACATGACTATCCAAACTGCAGTTCTCATTGAAACTTTAGTTGAGCTAGGTGCGGATGTGAGGTGGTGTTCCTGTAATATTTTCTCCACTCAGGACCATGCCGCTGCCGCCATTGCCGCAGCAGGTATTCCAGTATTTGCATGGAAAGGCGAAACCCTTGAAGATTACTGGGATTGCACTTGGAATGCTCTAACATGGCCTGACGGATCGGGTCCGGATCAAATTGTTGACGATGGCGGAGATGCCACTCTTTTAATCCACAAAGGCGTTGAGCTGGAAAACGGTTCAGACTGGGTAAATACACCATCCGATAACCACGAGGAGCAGGTAATCAAGGACCTATTGAAGAAAACTCTCTCGGCGAAGCCAGGGCATTGGGCAAAAGTAGCTGACGGTGTGGTTGGTGTTTCTGAGGAAACCACCACTGGTGTTCACCGTCTCATTCAGATGGAAGAAGAAGGCAAACTTCTCTTTCAAGCTATCAATGTCAATGACTCTGTCACAAAGTCGAAGTTTGATAACAACTACGGATGCAGGCACTCCCTCGTGGATGGTATTAAGCGTGCGATGGATGTCATGATTTCCGGTAAGGTTGCGATGATTTGTGGTTTTGGAGATGTCGGAAAGGGTTCTGCCGATTCCTTGTTTAATGAAAAAGCCCGCGTGATGGTTTCTGAAGTCGATCCAATTTGTGCGCTACAGGCATGCATGGCTGGCTTTCAGGTTACAACGGTAGAAGATGCCTTGGAGACCGCAGATATCTTTGTGACCACAACGGGTAACAAGGATATCATAACTGCTGAACACATGAGCAAGATGAAAGACCAAGCAATTGTCTGCAACATTGGACACTTCGATAACGAGATTCAGGTTGCTGAACTCGAAAAAATGCCTGGAGTAAAGAAGGAAATCATCAAGGAAGATCATGTTCCTGGCGGACCTGTCAGCAGGTTTACATTTGCTGATGGTAGAAGCATCTACCTTTTGGCAGAAGGTCGTTTGATTAATCTCGGATGTGCGACTGGCCATCCAAGCTTTGTAATGTCTAACAGCTTTACCAACCAAACCATTGCTCAGATTGACATCCGCAATAACCCCGACCGCAAGATTGGTGTAACCCGTTTGAGCAAGGAGCTTGATGAAGAAGTTGCCAGATTACACCTCGATAAGCTCGGTGCAAAATTAACCAAGCTCTCTACTGATCAGGCTGATTATATTGGTGTCCCAGTAGAAGGTCCTTACAAACCTGAGCATTACCGTTACTAATCCCCTAGATTTTAATTCCATTTTCAAAAGCCCCCGTTTACCGGGGGCTTTTTTTGTACCATTTTTATCTGTGTCAGGTTGATTTATCAAAGTATCTATCTTATTAGTCTAAATTTATGTTTTTTGATGAAACCAAAGTATTCCTAAAAGCAGGGAATGGTGGGGATGGGTGCATGTCCTTTCTCCGTCAAAAATACATGCCCAAGGGTGGCCCTAATGGTGGCAACGGAGGTAAAGGTGGTCAGGTGATATTGTTAGCGGATGAGAATGTCTCTGACCTTAGAACCTTCCATTTTAAAAAACATTGGAAAGCAAAAAATGGAGAACCTGGCAGGGGGAGTGATCAAAATGGTAAAGGCGGGGAGCCGTGTATTTTAAAAGTGCCTCTTGGTACGGAAGTGCGTGAAATCAATTCTGGAGAAATCGTTTGTGAGTTGCTTGAGCACGAACAGGAGATCTTGTTGCTGGAGGGCGGAAAAGGGGGGCGTGGAAATGCAACTTTTAAATCTTCAACCAATCAAACCCCACGTCAATTTACAGAAGGTAAGCCGGGGATGGAGGGTGAGTATGTTTTTACGCTGAAGACAATTGCCGATGTAGGACTGGTTGGATTTCCCAATGCCGGAAAATCAACCTTGCTAAATGTGCTTTCCAATGCTGAGCCCAAGATTGACTCTTATCCTTTCACCACGCTTGTTCCAACGGTTGGAGTAATAGACTATGCTGAGGAATTTAAGCACATTACTATGGCAGATGTTCCCGGATTAATTGAAGGCGCCGCTGAGAACCGGGGGCTTGGTCACCGGTTTCTCAGGCACATTGAGAGGTGCCGTTTGATTCTTTTTCTTTTGGATATGGCAGCAACTGATGGCCGGCACCCGGTTGAGGATTTCGAACACTTACAAAATGAATTGAAAGAGTATGATTACAAACTCTCAGAAAAATCATACCTTGTCGTTGGTAATAAAATGGACGAAGAAAATGCCCAGATAAATTTTAAGGAGTTTTCGAAATGTTTTCCAAATACGCAGATCTTGCCAATTTCAGCCATTCTTGAAGACGGATTGCCGGCACTTAAGGAAAAACTGCTGAATATGCTGTCCCAACAAAATTCTTAGAGGATGCATACAAAAGGCTGGCATGCCTGATGAATTTAGGCGGCCAATTTCCTTTTCTCAGACCGTTTGAAAACAGGGGTATTGTCAGTGGACTCCTGCTCACAAAATTGATACCCGCTTTCATTAAAATCCTTCATGTCATTTGGGCTCTCCACACGGTTTTTGATGAGAAACTTGGCCATCATGCCCCGTGCCCTTTTGGCATAAAAGCTTACAATTTTAAATTTCCCCCTCAACTCATCTTTGAAGACAGGGGATATGATATCCGCATAAAGACTATTTAATTTTGCCGCCTTTGCGTATTCAACGGAAGCAAGATTAATCAGTATCTTGTTCGAAGAGTGAGCCAAGTCCTTGTTTAAGGATGTTACAAGTGCGTTACCCCAAAATGCATACAAATCTTTTCCCGCCGGGTTAGGGTAGACAGTGCCCATCTCCAGTCGGTAGGGTTGGATCAAGTCCAGTGGTCTGAGAACTCCATACAGTCCCGAAAGGATCCGCAACTTATTTTGGGCAAATTCAAAATCAGCTTTACTGAATTCCCACGCCTTTAATCCTTCATAAACATCTCCCTTAAAAGCCAAAAGAGCTTGTTTGGAGTTCTGAATATCGTGCATCTTGGACCACGCCTGAAATCTTTCATGATTTAAAAGAGAAAGCTTTGGACTTAGGCTCATCAACGTCCCAATTTCTTTAATAGATAAATTTGTGAGCCCGCGAATTAATTGTTCAGAAAATTCGAGAAAATCAGGCTTGGTACAAACATTAGTTTCGGGTTCGGAGTCGAAGTCCAGAGACTTTGCTGGTGATAGGATTATGAGCATTTGGACAAAGCTATTGGTTTAGCTTAATGAATCAAGTGGAGAAAAGAATGCGATGCAGGATGGGGGTCGCCCTTAAGCTTCAGTTATGGTGGTTTTAAGCCTGATCCTTTCCATGGTCTTTTGCCACACGACTTTTCTAATTCCAAGGTAAATGGCTACAGTCCTCAGGCATTCCCATTCGCGAACGGTTAATACTTTATCCAAAATAACCAAGTTTGAAAGGGCGATGAATAATTCTTCTCTTTCGGTTTGTTCGGTCGAGTCCGCAAGAGATGAGGAGAGATCCTCAAGTTGCAGTTCATTAACCTCCAGGGATTTTGCAACCTTAAGTATGCACTCTGCGACAGACCGGACAATTCCACACGTATCGATTAAAATTCCTAAGATCAATTCCTCCTCGTCCAATGATATTCTGCCATCCTCTGCCGCTACCCAGGAAAGGATCGCGGCAAATAAGCAGACTTTTTGGAGCTCAGGTTTGGAGTGAGGAACAGCAAGGTTTTCCTGAATTAGTGCCTTGCGAAAAAGAAAATAAACGGGGTTGTCAAAGAATTCGTGAATTAATTTTTCGCGCCCCATTGTTTTAGACTTCCATGCCTGCTGGCTTTCAATTGAATCCCTGAAGAGATAAAATTTAATGGTTCGGAGAAACCCCTGTAAATTTTCTTTGAAAGCTTGTTCCAGTTCCCGGGCAAAACCTTTTTCTAAAACATTGATATTTCCATCGGCTTTTAGCACCTCAATAAGTGCCTCCCATGCCAGTTTTGAGTGACCTTCCACAAATACTTTCTCACTAAATTCGTTTACTACAAACTCTTGCTCTCTTTGGCTGAGTGGGTATGCGAGGTAGATTTTTAATCTTCTCCAATCCGCAAATGAAATGCCAGGCATTTTAAGGATAAGGTTTTTAAGGCATGCCGATTCCTCCTCATTAATTTCCCCATCGACCCAAGCGGCAGCGATAAGAAGTTTCCCGAGGGAGACATTGAGGGCTCGATATCCTAAGTTTTCGGCATTCATGATTATTCGATCGTAGTAATGTTTTTAATGTAAGCGAGAGATTGTTGCGTAAGAACAAAAAAAGCAGGATGTAATTTGTTTAGTTTTTCGAAATTATAAGGAGGGTTACAAGCAGTAGATTTTTATCGTTTCTAAAAGAGTCATTTCATATCATAAAGGGACACAATGCTTTTCCTAAAGGTCACGAGATCAGTCAAAGGTTTTTCCAAAAGATTTGGTTGGTTACTTGCTGAGTTGGTTTTCGTATTCCTTGGAATGTATGGTGCTTTTCTTCTTGAGCGCATGCAGGATGAAGAGATTGATCTGTTACGAAAGAGACAAATTCTTCAAGCACTGGTGGACGAATTTGAAAATTATGAGACTGAACTAGGAAATGCAAGTTACTCCCTGCATGAGAATTATTGCGTTCCTTTTTTCACTAAATATTCAAGTGGAGAAAAACCTTTCCCTGCTCCGATCCCTTTTGGTGCGATGGGAAGCGTAAACACAGGAATTTGGGAAGCAATGCTACAAAGCGGTGGGATTGAGGTACTCGAAGTTGAATTAATCCAAAGAGTGCAGGGCTTTTTTAAAAAGCTTCAGGATTTGCTCGATATCTACACCAGGTTGGAGCGTTTGTCTGAGCGTATGATTATGCCAGAGATGGATCGCGAAGCAGAATATTTCTATGAAGCTAACGGGATCGAATTGCGGGATAAATACAAGTGGCATGTCAACATGCTCTACACCATTGATTTATTTTTGAGCGATTTGTCCAAAGAGGCCGTAACCACAAAGAATCTTCTTCTTGCAGAGTTCGACAAGATAAAGGAGGAAGGCTCCCTGGTCGAAATCATGGAGAAAAAATCTGACATGGCTGATGATGTGGTTCCAGAACCCGAAGAAATTTCCCCACTTCCAGATTCCAATGATTCCAATATTGATGATACCGCCTATGATGAAAGTGAAAATGCTGCCGAAGAGGAACCCGAGGTGGAGTTGCCAAATTTATCCGATATCATTGGCTTCTCACGGATACTTATCGAAAATGTTGATCAGTTTGCTGTGTCCTTTGAGAATGAATTCGCCATGCCTTTTTTACTGGAATATTCCGAGGGGCAACAACCGGTTCCTCTCGTCTTTGAGCAGGATGAATTTATCTTCGGCGGTAATATGGAAGAGTTACAAGGGATTCTTCTTTGGGTAAAAGAAAGCGATGTGACCATGGGGAGTAATCCATCCTTTGATTCGTTGATTGATTTGGTGGGGCTATGTGTTCAGGCGGAGAATAAACTGAGTCAATTTACGGAAAAATCTCAGGCTTTAATCGAACAATTTTCAGGTGATGGAAATTCCTTTTACGAAGGCAACTCGACCAACTTAAGTTCTGAATCTGCTTGGTATATTGATGAATTGTTTTCGGTAAACTTCGAAATTCAGGGGCTCAAAAAGATAAGCCAAGAAATTATCGGTTCGGTGGAAGAACTTGAAAAACAGGTTAATCTATCTTTTAAGAAGTAGCGTGCAATCTCATTCAACAGCATGTTTGTATGATATTTTCGGAATGAAATTTCGAGCTACCGCGTGTGTCTTTGTTTTTCTTGCCTGCCAAAGTTTTCTTTTAGGTTCCCCTATTTCCTATCCTGTATCCAAGCTTAAAATCGTGTATGGAAATCCTTCGGCGGATTTGCCTAATCTTTCGATACTCAAAGATGCTTATGTTGCCATTGGTTCTCCTCAGCAGGAAGTGCGTTTAGAACGGCTGCTTGCTGGCTTTTCCTCTCCCGTCTTCCTAACCGATGAAGATTTGTTCCGGGTTAGCGAGTTGCCTTTGCATTTCCTCAAAGAAAAAGGCTTTGAGGGAGTGGTTGCATTTCCGGATCCTTCCTTGATTGATCCCGTCAGCGGAAAGGATCTGCGCACTCCATCTAACCGGAGCATGGTCATCGTGGTTTGGGTTTCAGTAATTGATAGTGTCGAATTTCAGTCAGATGGGCTTTCGAAGAGTGAAGAAAAGCGACTGGAAAAAGCTGTACTTAGAAGGGCTTCTGAAGAAGGAGTTATTGGTCAGGCGGCCAAGGGTGAATTCTTTGATTCCATCAAGCAACTGAGTTCCCACAGATCAAGGCATTCCAATATAGTATTATCTGCGGCTAATTCTCCTGGGCGGGTTAAGGCGGTGGTTAAGGCCAAACGGAAAAGATCAGAACACCTTTCTCTTTCTGCTTCGAATACCGGTACGGAATCAACGGGTGAGTGGATTTTATCAGCGCGGGGAAGTACCAGTCAGCTAAGTGGTCTGGATGATGGGTTGTCACTTGGGTATGATGTTTCCCACACCGCTGAAAGATATGCATTAACTGGCAACTACTATTTACCCTTCAATATTCAGGATTCTATGGGGATTGGGGTTGGGGCAGGATATTCCTCTTATGATGGCTCAAGCTTTGCTGCTACCCATATAAATTTTAGTGGCAATACTCTCTTTGCTGATCTATCCCTTCGGGCCAAGACACAGCAGCCCATTGATTATGGTTTTTCAGGTGGAGTAGAAGTTGGTATGCGTTTGGAAAATGTTGAAGCATACAACTCTCTCTCGACCAAGCCGGCGGCGGATGTTTTAATGGTGACCCCAAGGGTTGCGTTATCCTTGGAACATACCGGTAAATACCGGATCGCTAATTCCGCCCTTTCGCTCTTCGGGAACATTTTAGCAATCGACGAAAATGAGCGGGAGTCACTTGGTGGAATTAATGTGACTGACCGTTATTTTCGGTTTGTAGTCAGTCATTCCGAAAACCTTCTGATTGGAAAGATGATTGGTTCGAAGGACAAATTTACCAGCAGGCATTTGTTCACCGTAAATTTTCAATCCAGCATGGCATTGTCTGGAGACCGTCACTTGCCTCACCATCAATTCATTGCTGGGGGAACTGGGAGTGTCAGGGGATATCCAGAATCTTTGGTTGCGGGTGATAGTGGCTATCTTTTTTCATTTGAATATCGCTTCCCCTTCTATGCTCTTGACGGATCGGATGGATCCGGCGATTTATTTTGGACGATTGCTCCATTTATCGATTGGGGGAAAACAAGTGTGAATGACCCGATGTCCTGGGAGTCTGATCACATACTTCTTGCCACTGGCCTCTCCATCCATCTTGCTCTCCCATACGGTATGTATTCCAGTTTAGATTTCGCCACTCCCTTACGCAGGCTTGAGGCTGGGGGATCCGTTTTGGATGGAACCGACTCGGGTGACTACCGGGTTCATGGAAACTTTGGATGGAAGTTTTAAATGCCATGATTGCCCGAATTCATAACACATTATTGATTGCTCTCTTAGGGATGGTAAATGCTTACGGTCTGCCTGAGGGAACCACTGCCTCCTCGGGAGGTGGCAGTTTCTCAGTCAATGGAAGCGAAATGGTAATTGATGCACCCAATGGGAGTATCTTTGACCACCAATCATTCAACATTGCAAAGGGGGAATCTGTTCGGTTTTCCCAGCCAGGTGCAGACTCCCGGGTGCTCAACCGCATTAACTCGGTAGAAGCATCCATTGTGAATGGGTCAATTTCTGCAAACGGCCAGGTGTTTTTCTCTTCGCCCGCGGGAATGATCTTTGGGGAGAATGCGGTGGTTAATGTAGGCCTCCTTCATGTGATTGGTGGAAGTATTTCAGATGAAAATTTCCTAAATCAAAATTATACATATGACCAGCTAACCGGTAGCATTGAAAACAAAGGGACACTAGTTGCCCGGGAGGTTGTGCTTGCAGGAAGTCAGGTCATTAATTCCGGCCATATCAGTGCTGATTCGGGTGAGATTGCTCTGGTTGCCGGTTCCTCTACTCATATTTCATCTCTTGATGGAGCCCTTGCGGTTTCGGTTTCTTCCGATCAGGAATTTAGTGGCGTCGTGGCTTCTGACCTTGCCGGTCACGCAGTTTTGCAATCCGGTGTTTTAAAGGCTGAAAAAGTACAACTGGTTGGATCGTTGCTTGAACATTCCGGTGAATTGGATGCAAGCTCTGCGAAGTTTGCCAAATTCTCTAACCTTAAAGCGATGGATGGAAAAGTTACTACCACTGAAACTGAAATTGAAGCTGCGGATTTTGCCCTAGTTGATGCATCTCTTACCGATTCTGCCAATTCACTTGGAACAATTAATGCGAAAGGAATTTTTAAATCGCTCAACCTGCGTTCTACTGGGCCTACTGAATTGGTTTCCAATACTACTGCCAATGATCCCACCTACTTAAAGACAGGATATTTAATCCTTCATTCTGGAAACTTCAGGGTTTCCAACGGCGAGCTTAAAATTTCCACCATTTTATCCCCGAATGACTATAAGGAGTTAACTCAAACCAGTACCGAGGCCACCAAACTCGTGACGGCATCAGATAAAAGCCTCTCAATCAGCAACCCGGATGCCCTTACTCAATTCGATCAAACTGTAGTTTATGCTCCTAATGCCGACACGGTTTTTTCATCAGATGCTAAGTTGTCTGAAAATTGGCATTCCTTAAATGCTGCCACCGTAAAATTGGATGATCTTTCCGCAGGTGTTGATGCGGCAACAATTTTCAAACTTGCGGATGAAAACCCCGAGTTTGCTGGATTTTCCAATTCGAATCCTGGCAAAGTTGGCAATGTGGAGTCGATATCAACGGATAGCTCGGGCAGTGTGCCTGGTACTCCACAGGTTCCTGATATTGCCAATCCTTCTGGTTCCACTCCCTCAAACGCTGGGGGAACTGCTCCTGCTGATCCTTCCTGGCAGGGCTCTTCATTTTTGGATAGTGATCTCTCCGGGTTTACCGTCGATCAACTTACTGCCGCCATGGAGCAGGGTCTTTTCTCCGGTTATTCTTACATCCTTAAAGGGAGGGATCCCAATGATTTTGATAACTTGCTTTCCGATGCCGGGGGATCATCCGCATTGTTTGGTGGTAGTTTTGATGTCGTTTCTGATGGATCCGGTGATTCGCCTGGGGATGATTCGTCTGAGGACAGTGAGGAAGGCGAGGGGAGCGATGATTCCGGGCTTGCTTCCGGTGGCCCGGTTGATTCCTCCATAGAAGGTGGCCGCTTCATCAGTATGCTCGGAGCAATTCCCTTTGCCCCAATTGGCCGCCCCGTTCTTTCTCCCCAAGCAGCTGCACGGCTTGAAGCCGCTCTTTCACCGGAAGTGGAGAAGACGCTCCAGCAATATATTAACCGATGAACGGGCAACTATTAAGACTCATTCCATCTCTGCTTCTTGCGGGTATCCTCCAGTTGGGGGGATCTGTAACGGGCCAGCCCAATGATCAGGCAAGCTCCAGCGAGGAAGTGGGTCAATTGCTCAGTCGTCTGAAAAAGACATCCGGGAATATGGATTCTGTGCGGGACCGCTTAAGGCGTCTGGAAGCTAGGGTCTTGGGTAAGCCCGAGCCGCCGCCTTATGTTCCTGAAGAAAAGGTTCCGTTGCCAGTACCTAGTGAATTATCAAAACCAGCACCATTGCCCCGCCAATCGGTTCCCACACAAGAAGTAGCTAGTAAGGATTTTGTCGAGAATGGACTTCCTCAGGTTGCCCAAATCCGGGGCAATGTTTCCGTTTATGACAGCGGTTCCACTTCTTTCCGCTCGTTAAGAGTTGGATTTTCCATTTCTGAGCCCACTCTTTTTATGGTTTCGGAGGGTGGGGAACTGGTCGTTTCATTCCCTGGAAAGATTGCCGCCATGCTCGGCTCGGGAACCCGTGCAGTGATTAGTCCCGAAAGCAATGGGCAATATGAAGTGGACCTTCGTAACGGCACCGTCACCGCCTTGCTTGACCCCAACCGGGACAAGGTAAATGGCCCCAGATTTTCCATACGCACCAAGACCGGCGTGACTGAAGCAACCGGTACCTTTTACGCCGTCACCGAGTTTAATGGGCAGGCATTTGCCGCTACCAAGAAGGGAGAGGTCAAAAAGAAAACCTTTCCACCATCCAAGCCTAGTTTTGCTGCCTACATGAAGAAATTCAAGGCCGCCAAGGAGCAGGGTAAATCGTCCAAGCAGTAATGAGCGAACCGATGGTTAGTCATAAATTATTCGCCAACTCGTTTATCCGTTTCTTATTTGGTGGTCTCTGCACGCTCGCCTTGATTTGGGCAATTTTAATCTTATTGGTTCCCTTTTCCTCTGCCTTTGGGGAAATTAATGCCACCTCATCATCATCGGGTAATTCGCACAGCTTTTTTATTAAAAATGATGGCAGTCTCTGGGGTTTTGGTGCCAATGGCTCCAGCCAGTTGGGAGATTTCACCACCACCGATCGCACCAATCCTGTAAAGCTTGAAGGTGAAGGCGTCTTATCGGTGGCAGCAGGTGAAGGCCACTCGCTATACATTAAGACAGACGACAACAGCCTTTGGGCGATGGGTGCGAATGAATCCGGTCAATTAGGGAATGGTACTACAGACCCAAGCGATAGCTCAGTTGAAGCTGATGCCGGTCCAGTCAGCAGAATTGCCGCCGGTCAGTCACACAGTCTTTTCATTAGAGGGGATGATACTTTATGGGCGATGGGTGCAAATGAATCCGGTCAATTAGGGAATGGCAATACCACAAATCAAAACACTTCGGTTCAAGCCGATGCAGGCCCAGTCAGCAGAATTGCCGCCGGTCAGTCACATAGTCTTTTTGTCAAGACAAACGGCAGCCTGCATACCATGGGAAACAATTTATTTGGCCAGTTGGGGAATGGCACCACCACACAACCCGTCGACTCGGTTCAGGTTTTAGCCAGTGAAGTCTCGGATGTAAGTGCTGGGCAATTCCACAGTCTTTTCATTAAGACGGATGGCAGCCTTTGGGCGATGGGCAGAAACAATTCCGGCCAGTTGGGGGACGGTACCTTGATTGACCGCTCCTCTCCCGTGATGGTGGTTGAATCTGGGGTGAGTTATGTTACTGCGGGGGACGAGCATACCCTATACCTCAAAACCGATGGCAGTTTGTGGGGAATGGGCTTCAATGGATTTGGGCAACTTGGGGATGGAACCACTTCAAACCATCATACTCCAATCACGATTGAATCAAGCGGGGTAACATCGGTTTTTGCGGGAAAGCACCATACACTTTATGTCAAATCGGACGGTAGTGTCTGGGCGATGGGCAAGAATGACAATGGACAGTTAGGGGACGGCACCGTCAACAACAAGAATTCACGCTCTGCGGTAAAGGCATATGTTATGACGATCGGGGTCGAGGCGGATGGCAACGGTACCGCCTCGGGTGGCGGGCAGTTTGCCTATGGACAAACCGGTTCTTTTTCTTCCAGCCCCAATTCTGGATATATTTTTAGCTCATGGAATGGACCATTGTCTGGTTACTCCTCCACTGGATCGCTTACAATCAGTGGGGATATCGAGGCCAATGCCAGTTTCGATCCCAGCCCGTACGATGGAGATGGGGACGGACTTACCGATTATTACGAGACGGTGATCTTTGGGAGCAATCCAAACAGCACTGATTCCGATGGGGATGGGTTTTCCGACTTGGAGGAAAACAACACCGGACTCGATCCAAATGTGGCTGATACTTTATTACGCAATCTTTTCAATAGCCTCACCAATGATGCCTATAACAGTACTTTTGACGAGGGAGTGCAGGAAATTTATACAGACCGTAAATCCTATGACTTAAACAACAGCTCGGAAGTACAGTATGAATATGGTCATGCGGACGGTCTATCTCATGCCGTCCAGTACCAGGAGGATAACAATGACAGTCTGTATACGCTCACAGAAGTAAATTCCGCCCGATCTGAATACCAGGTATCTACCACTGCCTTCATCAGGGAGGAAATCACCAATGGCTTGTCTGCTCTTGGATACCTTGATAGTTTGCGAAAGGCATATCCTCCACATGTTGAGAAGTGGCACTACCAAACAAACATGGGCTGGCTTTGGACCAATCAGGAAACCTTTCCTTTCGTTTATTTTTCCGACCCTGAAAACAGTGCAAATTCCCGCTGGTTGTACTCTCTTCATTTGGCCGCTCTTCCGGATGGCTCCTTTTATGACTACCTGACTGGGGAGGTTATCAGTCCGTAAGTTCGGGCAGTTTTCCAATGAGAGAGAAGAAGAAAAACTTTTTTCAATCTAGTTTTGCCGCTTGGTTAGTTGGTGCTGGATTTAAAGTTTTGTTATGTATTGTACTTGCATGGCAGGGCATTTCACTCAGTGCTCACCAAAGTTTGTTCATTAAAAGTGATGGCAGTTTATGGGGCACGGGCAGAAACAATTTTGGCCAGCTTGGTGATGACTCGGTTTCTCAAAGAAATGCCCCTTTTCAACTGGTTGCAAGCGAGGTTGAAAAAGCCTCTTCTGGGCGGTATCACATTGCATACATCAAAACGGATGAAAGTTTATGGACTATGGGTGGCAATAGCTTTGGTCAACTAGGGGACAATTCCACCGATTCAAAGGATACACCCGTGCAAATTGAATCAAGTGGGGTTTTGCAGGTTTCTACAGGTGGTGAACATACCCTTTATGTTAAATCTGATGGCAGCCTTTGGGCTGTTGGAAAAAATGATTCTGGTCAACTAGGAGATGGTACGACAACAGATCGTTCATCTCCCGTACAGATCTTTAGTTGGGAGGAAAAGGGAAGTCTTTCACTCCCGAGGTCTGCCTATGACGGGGTTGAAACCATCAACAATAAATTATATTTTGCAGGTGGTTATACTGGCACCGAGACTAATTCATTAGAAATTTATGATCCTGAAATAAACTCATGGTCTTCTGGTGCACCTCTTAGTACTGCTCGAAGAGAGCACTTTGCAGGTATTCTAAATGGCAAATATTATGTGATAGGTGGAAATGATGGATTTGGAAATATTGATTCAGTAGAGATTTACGATCCAACTCTTGATACATGGAGTCCGGGCACATCTCTTCCGATCTCTTTTGAAAACGCTAGAGCAATAACAGTTAACGGTAAAATTTTAGTTTTTGGGGGATTTACAACTTCAGAAATTAATAATGTTTACGAATATGACCCTTACACGGATGTGTGGACAGAAAAAGCACCTATGGTCATAGCTCGAGATGGCCATGTAGCCGTACTTTACAGTGGTAAGATCTGGGTTATGGGAGGAAAGTACTTTGATACTGTTGAAATTTATGATCCGATAACTGATTCCTGGTCAGCAGGCCCTGACTTAAACAAGCCAAGATTTCGCTCTGTAGCTTGGGTTGCCGATGGAACTTTGTATGTAGCGGGTGGTGGAATTGCTTTTGGTGTTATGGATGATACTATTGAAAGGTATGACCCTGTTAGTAATTCCTGGAAGATTGTGGGCAATTTACCATCTGCAGTTTATGCAGGTGATGCCGTAGTTATTGGGAAAAAAGTTTATCTAGTAGTAGGTGCAACTGCCTCAGGCGTCGCTTCCGACAAATTATATGTTGCCGATCTCAGCCCAGTATCCCAGGTGGCAACTGGAATGGGGCACAGTATGATACTAAAACAGGATGGGAGTTTATGGACAATGGGCTCCAATGGGGACGGGCAGCTAGGGGATAATAACAATTCTAATCGCGAAACTCCTGTTCAAATCGAAAGCTCTGGCGTTACCTCGATCGCAACTGCTGGAAATAGCAGTTACTACATAAAGGATGATGGCAGTCTTTGGTCATTTGGCCTCAATGATTTTAGCCAGTTAGGTGATGGAAAAACGGACAATAGAAATGTTCCAGTAGAAGTTGAGTCGGGCGGTGTGGTAAGCGTATCGGCGGGGGAACATTTCAGCTCTTATTTAAAGAGTGATGGCACTCTATGGGCGATGGGAAGAAATAATTATGGGCAATTGGGTAAGGGTGATTTGAGCAATCAAACCACCGGGTCCATTCAAGTGCAAAGTGGAGTGGTTCAGGTTTCTGCCGGCTTGGACCAAACGCATATTCTTAAGGATGATAACTCCCTTTTAGCTACCGGAAGGGGAGAGTTCGGGGCTATTGGAACTGGTTCCACCGATAATATTTCATCCTTTACTGAAATTGAGCTGGCTGATGTATCCTCCCTGATGGACTGGCCGATCGATCCAAGGTTCAGTTCCTATTTGATCGCGCAAGTTGCACAAAGGAAGTTGGATGGAAAAAATGACGGGCGAGATGATGCACGGTACAATAATCCTAGAAGTCATGATCTGTACCGCGATTACGACAGGCAGTTCCTGGATGCGGACGCTGCAAGCGAATCCTATCAGCTTGGATTTTTTGATGGAAATTTTACCCGTACGGAAGAAATCAGGCAAAATCCAAACGCCTACGGGCTCTACACCATCCTGGACCGCGAGCAGGCAATCGCCGAGGGGATCGCTCTGGCCTCGGCAACAGTACAGGCGGAACTCGCTCAGGAAGGATTGAGCCTTAAATTCTACGAGGATGCAGCAATGGATGCCTCCGCCATTCATACCAATGGGTGGTTTTACCAACCCGACTTTGGCTGGATGTGGTCGGACCGCTCCGCCTATCCCTATGTGTTTTTGAATGAAGGCTCCAATTGGTTCTATCATAACAAGGATAGCCAGGAAGGGTACTTCTACTACAATTTCAACAGCCAAAGTTGGATCGACCCTTATTGATTCTTCCGCTTCTCCCGATCACCTGGGCGGAAGGGATTGTTTGCCTAGTCCTGCTTGCCTTCTTTCTCTACCGAACATTCGATTGGAATGAAAGTTAGCCTGTGTCATCAAGCAACAATACTTTCACTCAGTTTGTGGACAGATGCTACAGTATTTCCCCTGGTTTTTTATTCATCGGAGTCGGATGAATCAGCTGGCTGGCTCTACTTTAGCCAATTACCGGACCAGTCAGCCCCATCCTTTTACGATTATGCAAAAGAGACTTGGGTGACGCCTGCAGGCTCGCAAAATTAGCCAAACAAACGGACTCATCAGGCGGCAAAGCGTACTCATGCTTTGTGTGAATTAATCAATGAATTTGTCCACCATGATCCGAAAATGGCTCTTCAAACTTCCGATCTATGTTGCCCTAGCATAAATTTACTTTTTTATAAGATTTGAACTGAGTCTATATACGCTGTGTATCCCTTCGTCATATTTCTATTACTCCTTGCTAACTGGATTGTATTTTCCGGTAAGTTCGATGCCTTTCACTTGGGACTTGGGGTGGTAAGTAGCCTGTTTGTAACCTGGATCTCTCACGATCTTCTCTTTTATGACCGCAAAAAGTCATGGGAGGAAAGAATGCGCGAGGCAGGTGCATTTCTGCAGTATGTGCCCTGGTTGATCGTGGAAATTGTGAAAGCAAATCTACATGTTTTCAAACTGGCGATGACTGCCAAGGGCTATGACGAAGTAGCTCCCCGTATCGTTACCATTAAAACGAAATTGAAGACGGATTTTGCCAAGTTTGTCTTTGCCAATTCCATTACCCTTACCCCCGGGACTATTACCATGCTGATCCGGGGAGATGTCTTTCATGTTCATACCATGAGTCAATTTCTGGAGGACGACCTGCTCGAGGGTGCGATCGAGCGAAAGGTGGCCGAGGTGTTCGAGCCGGAATTGCTCAAACCAAGGAAAAAGAAAAGATGACGGAGTGGTTTGCCATCATTATGGGTGCATCCCTCCTTGTGCTCATGGTGCCGATTCTGTACCGCATCATCATGGGGCCGACTGGCTTTGATCGTATTCTCGGAGTAAATGTGATCGGTACGAAGACGGCGGTAATTCTCGTAATTATCGGCACACTCTTTGAACGGGTGGATATGTTCGTGGATTTTGCCCTTGCCTATGCATTGCTCAATTTCGTGGGGGCAATCGTGGTATCCCGTTACTTTAACCGCACAGTTCCCTTGCAGGAAATGGAAAAACCCAAACCGAAACCAAGAAGGAGGGCGAGGGTATGATCGAAGTGCTTGCCTCCACTGTTACAACCGAATCAGTAAACAGTCCGGGTTGGTTTCTTGTTCATGCAATTGGCATGGGCATGGGAATCTTGGGGCTCGTCTTTTTTCTGGGCACTGCGGTTGGAATGGTAAGGTTTCCAGATTTTTACACCCGCATGCATGCAGCGGGCAAGGGAGACACCCTGTCCACAATGTTGATGCTGGGCGGATTCGGATTGGTGATCATGGAAGATTTCTCCGCAACCAGTTGGTTACTCCTGCTAAAGATTTTGGGAATCGTGCTTTTTATTTTTATCACCACGCCCACAAGCTCGCATGCCTTGATGCGTGCCGCTTTTGAGGATGATGAGATGCCCCTCGGTGAAAAAGACCTCAAGAAACTGCGCAAAGGATCCCCTAAATCCAAAACGAAGTAAGGCATGGGACTGGAATTATTCAATACCCTCATTTTGAGCCTCTTGGTAGTGGTTGCAGTCCTTTCCCTTTGGGTGCGTGATCTGGTGGTATCCGCGGTAATTTTTGCAATCTACAGTTTTTTGATGTGCCTCCTGTGGGCAGAGATGGGAGCGGTTGATGTTGCTTTTACTGAGGCTACGGTTGGGGCAGGGGTAAGCACGGTTGTATTAATTGCCACGATTTTTAACCTCAAGCGAAAGGCAAAGGATTGATGAAGCGTGCTGCGTTCATACTTGTTCTTTTGATTGGGTTATTGCTCGCCTGGGCGGCCAAGGATTTCCCAACCTGGGGAGATCCTCATGCACCGGCTTCCTCATCTCCCGTATCCTCGCATTTTATCTCCAATACCGGTGTAGATACGGAGGTGCCCAATATGGTAACTGCCGTACTTGCTGATTACCGGGGTTTTGACACCATGTTTGAAACCGTAGTGGTATTCATTGCTGGCCTTGCGGTAATTTCAATCCTGCGTGGTGGGCCAACCAGAAGAACGAGGGACCGTGAATTCGTGGTCGATTTTGAGCCCGATTTGATCGTTACCAATACGGTTAGGTTGATCGTACCGGTTATACAAATCTTTGCTTTTTATGTGCTCGCTCATGGCCATGTCAGCCCTGGGGGTGGATTTCAGGG
>Ga0181581_10000959_pt1 | contig 22215 bp, 19 predicted proteins | sample 071ome_22_FD_132433 | JGI IMG/M metagenome (GOLD analysis project Ga0181581, IMG submission 132433) | Coastal salt marsh microbial communities from the Groves Creek Marsh, Skidaway Island, Georgia - 071404AT metaG (megahit assembly) | ecosystem: Environmental > Aquatic > Marine > Intertidal... | reverse complement strand
TACCTCCAGCGTTCGTCCTGAGCCAGGATCAAACTCTCCATTGTAAAAAAAGTTTAATCTAAATCTAGCTCGCAAGAATTACTCTCAAAAGTCTTACCTAACCTAATTCTGTTTTCAAAAATCTCACTCTCGAAAATCAATTTCTCGAGAAGTGCCCGGTAAGGTAATGTTTTTTCAGGGTCTCGTCAAGACAAAAAATATAACTTTCTAATTTATCTCTGGATTCCACTCAAAACCAAACCCGGAAACGCTGATTGAATCAAGGCTCCCTCGGCTGAAAGTAGTCCGTAAATAAAATTCCGTCGAGGTGATCCAACTCGTGCTGGAAGATTCGAGCCAGAGTCCCTTTCAGTTTTTTGCGGTAAGTACGACCAGTCTCATCTTGCCAGCGGACCCACAGTTCTTTCGGTCGCCCCAACTTGATTCGCTGCCCCGGGACCGAGAGGCATCCTTCTACGAAGTAACCAATCTTTCGAGAAACTTTCAAAACCTCTGGATTCACAAAAACCTGGAATGGAACTGGCGGCAAACCCGGATAACGGTCCGCCCCCTTTACTTCAACAATAAAGATTCTCTTGTTTACTCCGATCTGAGGAGCAGCAAGCCCGACTCCACCTTCAGCATGCATTGTTGCTCGCATATCGCGTACCAATTCCTGCAGACTCTTCTTATCCTCTTGTGTAAAGTCCCACTGCGAACTTTCTTTTCTAAGGGACTCCGCACCGTCTGTTAATACTTCACGAACCTTGGCCATAAACTCACCTCCACTCAATGACTTTAATCATACCAAACTAACGAGGTACGAGCACATGAAAGGGACGGGTTTTGTAACCACTTACTGGATATCCCCATTGATGATCGAAGAGAGCACCTTTGATCTTATAGTCATTTTGCAAGAAAGCCCTTCCAATTGAGAAACGGTCCACCTGATCAAGAATCACAATAGAAAACACTCGACCAGAAACCAACTTTTGCATTTGTTGCTCAACCGGCAAACTACTTCCGTCTTTATCCCCCTGCTTCACATCAACCAAAGCAAGTATGTGAGCATGAGGCGGTTTTCCTGCCCTCCTCGTCAGGTAAGAGTGATAAGGAACCCAGACTGGACCTTTAGACTTCTCAAGAATACGAACTACTTTTTGATTCGCCTCCAGATCTTGCTTGAGTGGCAGGTACTCGAAAGGGTTAAGCACCAGCACAGCAATTTGGATCATCAATAAAACACCGAATGTTCTTTGATAGCCAAATTCTCACAACCTTACCAGGAAAAAGGCTCCAAAGAAGCATAAAACAAGGATAGCTGGCATCAGCACGTTGAAATAGCCTCCGTTGTGCAATCGAGAAAGGTAGGAACAGAATACGCAGGCCATTGAGAAAGCCAAAACCTTTGAAATCTATCCTTCCTGCCCATTTTTCAATCTCGCGAAAAACACAAAGACTCCAATAAGAGCCATTGGAAAAAACACTGGATAATTTCCAAGCAGATCACCCCACCAGAATTCATGAAACATATTCATTAAATACTTGTGCCGGCCAGGAAGCTCAAAAATGTAATAGCTATACCAACTCCCTGTTTTGGCATCCATAGCCTGGATGGTCACCAGAGCAGGTATCAAGCATCCTGAAAGAATAATCAGAGATCGTCTCCAGCTATAACCGAGATACAGTGCTACGAAGGCCACCAGAATCGATAATGCGCTTTACTTCGCCAGAAACGCCACAAAAAGCAAGACACCCATCAGCAGGGCATGAATATTCTCGAATTTGTCTCTGGTTATCAACACCAAACAAAGTGCAAGAAGAGCATTGAGCATACTGTCAACTCGCGCCAAATCACACCAACCACCACTGACTTCAGATGAAATCAGGTAGAAAAAGGACGCCAGAAAACCAACTCCCACACTCCCTGATCTCTTTCCGAGAAATAGTAAGCACAGCACTATAGTAATTAGCGACAATAATGAGAGAAATCTACCCGTCTGAAGTGGCAAAAACACCCCATCCAAAGCATTACACAAATCGGAGAAAAGAAAGTTGTAAAGCATTACACAAATCGAAGAAAAGAAAGTTGTAAAGGAATGGGGTAAACAAAAACGCTGGTTGAGAATACAAACTCTTGCCCTCTGACAAGGTAGCAAGATAATTCTCAATCTCCCCTTCCATCCATTCCAGTTCAAAGGGATAGAAGAATCTTTCGTAAAACATTGGCACTAACGTAACTAATGCCACAAGGAACAGAAAGAAACTGAGGCGCTTCATAAACACAACGTCGCTAGCTCAGCTGCCTCTCTTGCATCCATTTTTTAATCTCGAGCTCCAGAGCATCCACTAAATCATCTTCAGGTACAGTTTTAACTACTGCGCCGTCCCGGTAGATCCAGCCCTTGCCATTCCCACCAGCTATTCCGATATCCGCTTCGCGTGCTTCTCCTGGGCCATTCACCGGACAACCTAAAACAGATATCTTGATTGGAATTTTCATCCCATGGATCCGCTCTGAAACCTTGTTCACCAATTCATCCAAATCGATTTGAATCCTTCCACAAGTGGGACAAGCAATCAACTCGGGACCTGTCACGCGAACACCGGTAGCCTTGAGCAAGTCGTAGCAAACCTTTACTTCTTGCACAGGATCACCAACAAGGGAGGCACGAATGGTATTCCCAATTCCCTGCATCAAAAGAGTTCCGATACCTGCTGCCGATTTGATAACAGCATACTGTCCATATCCTGCTTCTGTAATTCCGACATGCAAAGGGTAGTCGCAAAGAGTTGAAATCTTGGTGTAAGACTCGATGGCAGTTTTCACATTGGAAGATTTTAAAGACAGGACCAAATTCTCAAACTTTCTTTTTTCACAATACTCCACCCAACGTAGTGCCGACTCGACTATGGCGTCGCTACAAGGGTATCCATATTTCTCAATTAAGTCCTTTTCAACTGAGCCTGAATTGACACCCACTCGGATAGCGACACCTTTATTACGTGCCATCTCCAAAATCTTGTCGAGCTTGTCTTCGCCCCCGAGATTTCCAGGGTTGATTCGAATCTTGTCAGCTCCCGCCTCCATTGCCTTGAGAGCTAGATCAGCTGTGAAGTGAATGTCCACAACAAGAGGAATTTTAGTCTGCTTTTTGATTTCGCACAAAGCATCAAAGGATTTTGCATTCAGAAAAGCTACGCGAACAAGCTCGCAGCCCGCCTCTTCCAGAGCTTTGATTTCTACCATCGTTGCATCAAAGTCTTTAGTATCAGTTGTGGTCATGGATTGCACAGCCACCGGATTCTTCCCACCGATAGCAATACTTCCAATTTGTACTTCTCGTGTCTTCTCTCTTGTAGTCTGCATATTTTCCTCACAGATTATTTACGCAACTCTATCTATCATTTTTCCCTGCGATTGCCTAGTCTCTAGTCGATTCTCAACAGGAAGCTGGATACGATCTCCACATCTCTCCAGTCATCAACCATACACAAAAGAAGATGGGGCATTGATTTTTGTCAAGGTTGGACATCTTCTGCCAGATGGTGAGTAGTCGCCATAAGCCCTTGGACTAACTTGTCCGATACTCCACAGCATATGCGAGCTCAAGTAATCTTTCTAATTGCCTCAATTCTAGGGACAAGCTCTGTCAACGCTTTCAAACATCTCGTGGAGATCCGACTACCCTCCAAGAACAGAGAAATCAGTCATAGCAAGAGTACCAGCCGAAGACCACTCCAGGAATTCTTTCAAGGTAAAATCCTCCCACAAAATCAAGAAACCGGGATATCAAAGCGTGAGCAAAGCCAGAAGCCCTTGAGCAAAGCCGTCATAAACGCAAGTTCCAAAAACTCTAAAATGAGCACAAACCAGTTTCCAACCGCTGCTGAGATTATTCGAAGAAAATCTATGGAAGTGGACAGAGAGGACCCTATCCTAGACTCCCATGTTAACAAATCTAACAATGATTCCTTACTTGCGATATACAATCACAAGCTCACAGGATTATTAGCAGATCTGGAAAATTATTCCAAAAGCGTCCTAAGCTTGAAGGAAGAGATTCCCTTAAAGAAAAAAGCACAGAGGGAACTTACCCCGAATCTCTGGAAGGGAAGCCGCCAGGGAACTCTGGTGGAGAAATTTCCCTGGTCTCCTGATGCGAACCATCCCAAATTCGGTAAAAAAAGAAAAGGTGCTGACGAGCTTTAGGCATAGAGGGATTGTCCCTGACTTTGGAGAATGTCGGTTGCGCCTTCGATTCCACAGATTTCGTAGAACTGTAAGACCTCCAAAGCCTGATTGCGAATAGAGACTTCCTGATCATGAATGAGATTCTCCAGCGAGTTGAGAACCAGCGGATTCTTGATCTTTTTGATCGCGTAAAGGACGCTTCTTCGAAACAATGGGTCTTCATGCGCGGCCATATCAGCGACTGATTCAGAAACATCATATTTGGAACTCAACGCAACAATAGCGTTGGCCCTCACTCGATTGTTTCTGTCTTGCAGGAACGGAACCAAGCTGTCAGCATGATCCCCCATAAGCCCAATGGCCTCCACAGCGTTTGCTCGTACACGGTCATCTTCGCTGTTCAAAAAAGGAAGAATTTGTGACATGTAGTCACTAAGTGTGAGTTCTCCAAATATTCGAACTACATAGCTCTCTATTCGAGAGTCACCCTGAAACCTCTGGAGTAGATCAATCATAGCGCTTGCATACTCACGGTAGTCATTTTCCAGAATGCGGGAAAGAGCTCTTAAAACTACTTCAGGATCATCACTGTCAAGATCCGATCCGTCAAAGTCAGCATAGTAGGATTCTTCGAAGTCATCACCATAAGCCTGCGAGTAATATTGATCTATATAGTCCTGGGCTCCGGGAACTCCCGCCTGGGCAAAATCATGAACAACATGCCAGGCGCGCTCTACTAGTGACGGGTCATACTCCTCAGCCAAAAAGCCCTGAATGAGATAAAAACCCTGCTTGGAGGGATTCAAAGAGATCACGTACAAGGCGCTTTCCTTGTAGGCGGTATACTCAGAATGCAACATATCCTCAAGAATGCGATTGACCGATTGTTGCCCGAGTTTTCTCAGAGCCTTAATACAGTTTGCCTTGACGCGATTGTCAGAGTCAGAAAGCCACTGAATAAAAATCATGTAGGTATTGGGATGATCAATCATCTCCAAGGCTTCAATAGCATTCGCACGTACACGAGGACTTTCATCTTCCAGAAAATTATAAACAACTGGAACGTCCTCAGCCTTCCTTTGCTGCGCAATGGTTTTGACCAAGGTCGCTTTGACACGGTCATCGTGAAAGCTTGTAGCGTATTGTCGAACATATTGAAAGGATCTGGGATGAAGTTCACTTCGCATTTCCTGCAGGGCCTTCATCTCCTGATCAGGATCTTGAGACTGCAACAAGTTCAGGATTTGCTCGTCTCCCGCTCCCGACTGTACCTTCGCAGCTTCTTCTTCTTCTTCGTGAGCTGGATAGCAGTATCGATACAATGTATTGTAGGCCTTGCGAGCGCTCTGCCGGATTTCAATATCCTTATCCCTGTTCACGACCTGGGAAAGCAATTTCAAACCATCAGGGCTGCCCGTCTTGACAATGTCACGAATCAAATCGTGACGGGCAGGGCTGTCCGACTCGCGCCACTTTTTAACTATGTCCAGTATGACTTCATTCACGGTGCACCAAATGTGCCTTTCCATGCTTTGTACAGAAAATCCATCCAAACTCAGTATTTCTGTACTCTCCTCCAACAGGGCAAAGAATTTTCTCTCCCTGAGGGATCAATTCGAAAAATAGCTCTCGCTTTTCGGGCACTTCCAATTGTACCCCTTCTCTATACCTTAAATTATATTCTTCTCTCTTATCCATAAGAATCTTCATATTCTCATGACAAATCTTGCTTTCTTCATCTTCCTTTTGCTTTCTGAGTAATGCTTCCTCTCGTCTCAAGCGCCTCAAATCAAGAAATTCTTTCACTTCCGCGTTTTTGGGAACGTACTCCTCTTTGGCAACCTCAAGCAAATCATCAACTACATTCAAAATTGGCTCTATGAGGTTATTGTTGAATAAATAACCCAACTCCACCGACAACTTGCTTTCCAGAAAAATTCGAAAACCCGGAGATGAGAGAAAGGAAAGCAGCTCTGCTTCACTAAACCCCGGAATCTTGAGGGCTTGATTTCGATACTCTTTTAGAATCGCCCTGTCCCCTTGATCAATGGCTTTTTGCAAGAGTTTCGATTCGGCTAAAATCTGAACGCTGGATGCCAGGAGTCGATTGTTGAAATAGCTCCTGTACAATTGAAAAATATCACTATCCACCCACTGCGCAACCTCCGGGGTAAAAGCTTTTTCAAAATACCCTGAATCCCTGATTCGTCGTGCAGAAGCTACATAGTCCTGACCATATACCCGGGCAAGGCGCATCATACTCGAAACTCTCGCTTGAGCATCCTTGCTGGATTTCTGGATTCTTTGAGTAGCTCTTTCCCAACGGCCTACGAATTCAGAGTCTGAATACAAAGTCTGTAAATCTCCGATTCTGGAATAAAAGATCTCTAAAAAGCCGACTCCCTGAAGCCTTGAAAGAACAATTCGAAACTGCAAATCCGTGAACAAAGCCAGAAACTCTGATCGAAGAAGCCTCTTCATGGCATCTATCTCGGCTGGATTCACGGTAGAGCGGCCGACTTCCCGAAAAGCATCCCTGTAATGGAAGTAGCGCATATCCTCCACAGTGTCGTAGATTTCTGCCTTGATAAACTCACGCAGAATCTTCTTTTGAATAGACCACGAAAGTAACACTCCTTCTTCTTCAAGCTTTTGAACAACCAGACGATTCCGCGGAGAAACCAGAATGCGATACTGAGGTGAGTTCAGCAGGGAACTGACAGCACCATTCAATCGACCTTTCGAGCGCCTTTGAAGCTCAAACAGGTGATCCAGCTCAAATACATTGTTGCGACTGGAAACAGTGCTACATACAATTGCCAAAAACCAGGAGAAAAACCAGATTCTCATAAGAAACTCTCCACATAGCTTTCAAGGCACTGCTCATCCTGAAATCCTGCATACCAAAGCACATCCAGACTACGATAAGCTAAAGCATGAGAGCTTCCTCTCAATTCAATTTTTGAGCTTTGAATCAGTATGGAAAGTAGCATTTGACCATTGAGTAAATCAAAGAAGTCCTGAAGAGAGAGGCGAACTCTGGAATTAGATTCAACTTGCTCTATGCACAAAGACGTCGTTCGAGATTGAAAATCCACGCAAAACAATTGAGGAGCTCCCAATATCTCCAACACCCAGACGACTCTCTCCTTAACAAAGTAGTCCATCACGTCCTGAGGGTATTGACTAAACCAGTCACAACTTAGCCATTCTTCAAACAATGAGTAAAGTTCATCCAACTCTTCCTGTTCAGGAGAAGCTTGCATTTCAAGTTTCTCGAACTCCATATCGGGCTTGAAACTCCGGTAATCATTATAGAAACTGAGAACTTCTTCCATACTCAAAGTCATGGTTCGCTGAACGCGCAACTCACCCTCCATTAAATGGAACTCATCAAAAGGAAGTGTAATCATGCACTTTTGCTCGGGTTTATGCTGATGAATACAATCAATAAAGTCAAAGGGATGATTCAGAAATGACTTTGAATTCATCAATTTATCGCCCGGATAATACAAACCATCTGCAGCTGGAAGGATCAGCTTCGTTTCCAGTTGCGAGAGGATCTTTGCATTCGTTTCCATCACACGATCTTTTTGTGGACTATTCTTACGCATCAAAACCGACATCTCGTCATAGCTTTGGTAAGGAGCCAGGCAAATCCCTAACTCTTTGAGCTCAAGACAGGAGCGGACCCTTTCAATATCAGAATCCTCAATCACCGTATCAACAAGATTCCACAAAGACTCTTCCTGATGAATCACCAGAAGTCCAATCTCCCCAAAGGGTACATGGGACTGGGTAGCTACCAACTTTCCATCAGGTATTGGCAACTCGCTCCAGGGATCCAAAACCTGAAAATTCTCAAAACCCAACTGAGTCAGGATCCGAATCAACTGAGGATTTTCAGGAATCAAAAATCTGGTTTCGGGGTCAAATCGCAACAATGTAGAAATCTGAACATGGTCCCAGTGATGATGGGATAAAAAGACAAAGTCTGGAGCTGGCAAGTCAATCTGCACCGGACCAGGGTCAGGAAATCTTCGGCAGAAACCGAACATCTCTGTATCCAACCAGGGATCACACAGAATCTTTACTGCTCCCGCCTGGATATACAGACTGGCATGCCCAAGGCACTTCAGCATCAGTGACAATCAATTCCCCTTATTCTCTCGATCAAACTTCTACACATCTGCCCGGTATACTCCAAAAACACTTCCACCCGTGAAACCGTCTTGTCAGCAGATTGGAAGGCTCTTTCGTCCCCTTGTTCTGCTGGAAGTATACCTCTTTCGATTTCAGTTTGTAAGACATCTGATAGGTCCCTCCGGGCTGCGAAAGCTCTGTGGGATACTTGTCCTTCAATCTCGACATCTCGAAAATGAATGTACCGGGAAATAAATCGCTCATCTCAACAAGTTCAAGATCAGCAGGTGACTCTACCCCCAGTTCCTGTAGCTGATAAATCAGAAATTTATGGTGAAGCTCAAGCCCCTCCTCCTGTTTGAACAAGTCATAGTAGAAAAGCAAATCGCCCACTTCTGGAAAACGCTTCTCGAGATATCCTGTATCAAGCATGGAAATCAACATTTCACGCCCCTGCAGAAGTTCTTCTCCTTCATGCAACTGGTGTGGTCCGAAATACCAGAACCCCTGCCATTTAGCCTCATCCTTCCTAACCTCAAAGTTTTTGCGTTCAAAACGGGTTGCAGGAAGCTTCAGAAGTCTGTTTTGACTCTGTTTTATTAAGTCAAGATAAACGGAAACTCTGGAGACAAAGCGATTGGGCTTTCTGGCGTCCTGGCCAACGAAAAAGTCGAGCAAAAACAAGCCTATGCGACCTTTTCGCTCATCAGGGCCCAAATATTCCTGAGATTGATCATTGCGGTAAATATTCTTTCTCACATGAAACAGAGCCTTAAAAGGAAACTTCAAAATCAGATACTGCACAAGGGCATCACGATCATTAGAGCTTAACTCAAAGGGATGCTTCAATTGATAGCTCCTCAACAGCCCTTCGTAACAATCGACAAACGCCCTGTCAAAGCTCGACTTGTCCTTCGAGTAACTTTGGAAAAGTAAAAAGTCCTGAGCTCTCTTTTCCCCTTCTTTGACTTTTGGGTAGCTGAGTTTTCTGGTTTGAGCCATTGCAAAGAAGAAAAGAAGATAGGCGCAAGTTTCAGGAAACTCTTCTTTGATTTCATGAAACTGAGCCGACTCTTCCACTGAAAGTACTGAGTCGCGCAACCTGGCTCTGGAACTGCAAGAGATAAGCCTTTGAAGATTCGCTCGAGCATCTTCCCACTGATAACTATTAGGCGGAGTTAAAAAAGAAAGCTCCTCTACATTCACTGGGGGCCTGATCTCCTCACTTCTAGCCAGAAGATCTGTCAAATCACAGCGTAATATCTCAGGATCATCCTTGTCTTTGAGACAATTGGGATTACCCCAGAGGCGAACTACCCGACCAGGACAGGTTCTACCGGTTCGCCCAGCCCTTTGTGTCGCAGAGGCGTTCGAAATCATTTCCATACACAAGACTTCCTTGTTGTAATGATAACGAAGTGCCTTCTTCAGACCTGAATCAATCACCAGATCCACATCTTCGATTGTGAGTGAAGACTCCAGGAGATTGGTACTTAAAACAATGCGTCGTTGATTGCTGCGTATGGCCTTTTCCTGACTTTCGAGATTTTGGGAGCCAAACACTTCAAACACCGGAGGTAGTCTTGAGTCTTGTAGATGACTGCGAACTTCCCGAATCTGGGAAGATCCCGGCAGAAAAACCAAAGCGACTTGAAATGAACTTTCCAGTAACACCTTTTTGATTCGCTCACCAATATCCTTCATCGAAGGATAGTTACTGGCCTTGTCGTGGATGATCTCCACCTCAAATCGCCTTTGACTGGCCTGCAAGTGTGTCAACTCTCCGAGGTGCTCTTTCAATTCCTGGTGATCCAGGGTCGCACTGAGAAACATCAGTTTCTCTCGACAGCGATTTCTTAACAGCGCATAAAGAAAATCAACCTCCTTTTGACGCTCATGAAATTCATCAAAAAGAAACCAGGTTGGCTCAAAGGGCAACTTGTCCTGTAAATAGTTAAGCAAGATCCCTGGAGTAACAATCAAACCCGTTGCACTTTTTGGAATCTGCCTTTCAAAGCGAACCTGATATCCTAATTTTCCACCTTTGGAAATCTGACTCAGGTAGGAGTAAATCGACTTGGCAACAACCCTTCTGGGCTCAACCATGATGAAAGGTATATCGTTTTCAAGAAGAGCTAATGGAATTCGAGTACTCTTTCCTGAGCCCGTTCCCGCCTCTACAAGCAATGGTCCTTTTTCCAGAGACACTATGTCATCAAGAAAGGAGTCTACTGCAAACTCTTGCTTCACAATTTCCTTTCAGTTCTCATTCAATGGCACTGAATCAATATTGGCAATCAAATCAGAGAGAAACTCTTTCCAGAACTCAAGGAAGAACAAATGACCTGAGGGATACTCGAAGAACCGTGAACCATCAATTTGTTGATGAATGAAGTCCATTTCGCCGGGATCAATAACTCTATCCTGGTTACCGTGGTAGCAAAAGGTGGGAAGCTGGATATTCTGGAGCGCTTCTCGAGAGGAATACTGATACAGAGCTTGCCATTGATAACCAAGAACAGAGCCTGTTGGAGGAATGGGAGTCAACAATGTATGAGAGTAAAAGTCTTTGAAGTAGGGTTTTTCCAGACAATCTTCACCAACACAGGGTTGAAGAGCTTTCAGGATTGCGTCCTCATCGGGAAGTGGCTTGGTACTCCACTCCTTCAAACAATAATCAGTCACAAAATTGGTGCGACTTCCGCCACCTCCGGTGACCGTACAACATAGATGCAAGGATTGAAGATCTTCTGGATGAGAACTCGCGATTTCCTGAGAAACCAGACCTCCCATACTGATCCCTACCAGATGGTATCTATCGAAATACTTGCGGCTGGTTTCCACAATATTCAAGGCCATTGCCTGGATTAGTCCCAAATTGCTTTCTTCAAGCAACTTGTATCCTTTGCTGTTGTGATGATCCAGAACTAAATGGGTGCCCCGCCTCATTCGAGTCACCAGCGGTAAAAGAGACCAGGAGGTACCCCCTCGTCCGGGAACCCAGACGAAATTTGGTCCTTCCTTAGGGGCTTTCCAGAGAATATGGGGCGGAGTTGGTAACAACATGCCCCAAGTTTAACAAACTTTTCAGCGAGATGCCTGCTTGAGCTTATCGTTAAGCTTGGTGTACTCCACGTACAAATCCTTGTACTCTTCGCTGTTCATCTTGCCCTCTTTTTGCATATCCATCAATTGCTTGAAAACAGCATCTCGCTCCTGGCGAATCGCAACATTGCTGTAGTTGTTGGAGAATGCCATCCCAACTGAAGGCTTTGCGCTAGGTGCAGAAGGTGCTGAGTTAACTGGTGCAGAGGGAGCCTGATCTTGTACTACCACTTCTTGGACCGGCTCATCCTGTACTACCTCTTCGCTTGATCCAAAATCAACCTGACCCATAACATGAGCCTTCAGGCCGGGAATGGAGTCTAAGAGATATTGGTAGCGAGTACGCTTTCCAGCCACAGAAGGACGTCCTACTTTAGCACCTGCTACTTTGGGCCCTCCCCACTCATCCAGATTTTTCTCATTAAGGTAAGCATCAATGACTCGCTGGACGTCACTATTTTTCCAGATTTCAGCAGAAGCCTGGGTTGTAGCTTCTGTAGTTGTAGAAGCACCCTCTTCCTGAGAGGACTGAGAAAAAGCAGCCAACTCGTTGTAGCGATCTTCAATTTTTGGATAATAAGATTCGATCTCTTGCTGCTTTTGCTCATATGGAACAAAGTTCTGTGCATATTGTTCGCCCATCCCGGCCTGGTTTAATTTCTCCTTCGCTTGCATCAACTGCATGAAGGATTCCTGGTTTGTTTGAACGTTCTGCTGCATTGTCGTCATCATTTCCTCGAGCTTTTGCTTAGCTTCCGGGTCATCCAGCGATTCCAGCTGATTTTGATAGGTGATGACTTCGTTAATGCTTGCGATCAATGCATTTTGTGAATCGTTTGTTTGCTGCAGGATTGCTGTTAACTGCTGTTCTGTTTGAGCGTCAGGCTTCTTTTTCCCAGTAAAAAAACCAACCACAGAATCCCAGAGGTCACCAAGCATCCCAGCTTCCACCTGGGGTGTACTCACACAGAGCATGGAACCCATAAAAAATGCCAGAATAACTTTTTTCGTAGTAACGAACATGATCGCCTCCTGATACTACTACGGTTTTACGATGAAAAAAGTTTCCAGCTTCTTTTCAAATGAGCAGAAAACAAGCACAGGAAGAAGAGATTCCTCAAGTTGCAGTTAAACAAGCCAGGATCGAAGAACAGCAGCGATTTCAGCTGAATCCATAGCAGAAGATAACTCAATCCTGGAGATATCGTGCTCTAGGGCAATGTTGGAGCATTTTTGAGCATAAGATAAAGAAAAAGTTGGTTTTCCTGATTGCAAAGCCAGAAGAATTCCGTGATATCGCATGGATATAATTGCATCCGCATCAATATACTTCTTCACAAACTCCCTGATTTCTCGTGAGTTCGAATAAACGTGAATCGCAGCACGACTATCCTCTTCCCTGATCAATGACTCGAGCCTGGCATCAGGCTGAAAGAGAAAGTAAGCTCTGGGAATGCCGAGACTTTTGAACTCCTTAACAAATTGTACGCAGTCAAAACTCTCCCACGAACGAAGACAAACATGAACCCTGGAGACCTTTCGCTTGGGCATTTTCTTATTTGGAGCTGGCTTTACAGGCTGATATCCAGTCAAATTGATATCCCAGGCATAGTCAGGACAATATTCGATTTTGGAGTTTGGGACACCGATTTCATTCATGTTTTGGATAGAAGCCTCATCCCGAAGCTCCACTTTCTCAACAAAAAGAGAGCAAAGTCGAACCAAGCGCTGGCTCAAGACAGATTTTATAGGGGAAAACCCCTGTCCAACCCAGCGAACTTTCGCTCCACTCACGCGGGCCAATAGACAGAAACCCAGGTAGTACAACAAACTCCTGCTTGAACTTGAATCCTGCAAGACTCCTCCTGGACCTAAATCAAATCGAGTCGAATGAAGAAGTAAATTCAAGATTTCGACAGCTTCATTTCTTCCGACCTCGTCTTTTTTGTTGTGTTTGGACTCTGGATTCATCAGGTAAAAGTGGCGGTATCTGGAACCCTCGTTGCGTTGTTTGAGGGCCAGAAGTAATAGATCGTCACCCAGATTTGAATACCCAAAATACCCAAGGTGTACTATGGCGTCTCTACATGCAAAGAAGCGAATCACGATAATGAAAATCAACAAGAGAAACAATGGAAGAAAGAAAGTTAAACTAAGAGTCTTCATGGAGAAAAGAAGAGGACTTTGTACAAAAAATACAGCTTGTGTCAAAGTACATAGAAACAGAATAGACAGACTCATTGATACCATCTGTGTGGACAAGACATGAGACACAATCATCAAAATCAAAACTAGAGCTAATGGCCAATGGAAGACTGCTTCCCCAAATACATACAATGTGCTTGAATCAGACAATAGGGGCACCATCCCATAGTAGGCAGTGAAACAGAGAATACTCGCCGCAAAGTCAAATGGAAGAAACTTGACTTCGGATTTTTTTAGCCATCCGAACCCGAGAAACACTCCTGCTGCCAACCAAAGCAATGGAAAAGGCACCACTCCCAGTTGATATTCGCCGAGCAAAAAACATGCTCGATAAGTCCATACAATAAAACTACCCACCAGGAACCATTGGAGCAGGGTAACCAGTGCGCTGATACTGTTCCTGGAGCTGTAAGGTCTGTTCAAATCGTAAAGTGATAGAATAACTACAGGTAGAAACATTAAAGACCCGTAGAGACTTGCAGACCAGCCAGCTCCTTTGCCAGCGATCAGAATCATAGGAGAAAACAAGAAAAGTGGGTGCAGCAGCAATGCTGCCAGAGTTGCCAGGGTTAGTTGCAGAACTTCGTAATCAGGAATCTCTCTTAACTGACTGAGACTTGATATGGGTGTAAGTGTACAAGTCTCGTTAAGCTCTTTCAACCAGTCCAACAATACGTCTTCTCCACCAACTGGCCAATGAGTCAGATCAATTATGTGGAGAAACTTGGCTTCAAGACTTGCCTGAATTGATTTCATCGAAGGATCACCGGAACTTCCTTGATAAATAATATAGTTCAGAGAGTCCAGACTTCGATGACTCGTCTCGTCTTTCCAATCAAGGGGCAGCAATAAGTACCTTGAAGGAATTTTTAACTCGACACCGGGAAACTTCTGCGTAATGTTTTGAAGTTGAGTCCAACCCGCCTGATCCAGTGGGGCGGCCACAATTTGATCCGCATTAAAACCCAGGGATTGTAAGGATTTCTTTTCTTCTCTTGAACGCGCTTGTACAAGCACTACGGAGAGATCAAGAGAAAAGTCTTTTACAAGAGTTTCCTTCCCTTTCCTTTGAAAAGACTCTGCCTGCGACTTCGACAAAACAAGATTGTATCCACGAATCGAGCGGTTTCCCAGAAGAAAGTACCAGGATACAAAGACAAGACATAGAGGCAGGGCAATCCATAATCTTTGTCTAAATCTATGAACTCTTTTCAACTTCTCAAACATTTCCGTCCTTCTAAAACTGGCAGACTAAAAAGAAAATGAGCATCACACTCTGTGAGAGGATGCTCATTACTGACCTGGTGGTTTTGGTGGTCTCGGCCCAGGAGGTCTTGGTGGACCTGGAGGTCTCGCTCCTGGTGGCCTTGGTGGACCTGGAGGTCTCGCTCCTGGTGGCCTTGGTGGACCTGGCCTCTTTCCTGGTGGGGGCTTCGCTCCCGGTGGACGGGCTCCTGCCGGTGGTCTTGCGCCCGGAGGTCTTGGCGGACCTGGAGGTCTTGCCCCAGGAGGCCCTGGTGGTCTTCCAGGGGGTCTGGCTCCTGGCGGTCGTTGTCCCTTGGGTGGCGCTGCTTTTCTCGGTCCCGGTGGCGCTTGAGGAGGAGCTTGCGGTGGGGCCTGAGGTGCCACTTGAGGAGCTGGAGCGGCCGCTGGAGCAGCTGCTGGCGCACCACCTGAAAGATCAAGCGGAGGATCTCCTTCAACAGGCTTCACTTCATCAAGTCGGCCTCGTTCGATCAACAGAGCATTAAGTTCCCTTTGGATCTCTTTAGCCTTTTCTGCATCAATATTCTTGGCTTTATCACAATTGATCTTGAGCTGCACAATTTCATCAATTTTATCAAAGCCTCGAACACAAACCTTGTTTCTTCCAGATTCCTTGCAGACATAGAGCATGTCGTCTGCAGCATCTCGAACTGCTTCCAGAGTTTTTCCATCTTCAGGATAAGAAGCCACCCCGACAGATAGTGTGACGCTTAGCATTCCAGCTTCTGTGTCGAACTTTTTGTTTTCTACATTCTTTCTTAGCTGTTCAGCAATTTTCTTAGCTTCAGGCTTATCTGTTTTGGGAAGAATCTGTCCAAATTCCTCACCACCATATCGTCCGGCGAGGTCTCCGTCCCTGCTAACTACCTTGTACTCCTGGGCGACACCCGCTAGTACAAAGTCACCGATTGCGTGTCCGTAAGTATCGTTGAAGCCTTTGAAGTGATCAATATCAGACATGAAGAAGGCTACTTCATGACCTTCAGAATCTGCCCTTTGTATTTCTTTCTCAAAGAAGTCGAGCATGGCACGACGATTGTGCAAGCCGGTCAAAGCATCGATGGTCGCCCATTCCTGCGTCTTCTTGAACATTCGGGCATTCTGGATTGCCATCGCCGCCAAAGACGTCAAAATGGTGACCAGACGCATTTCATCTGCTTTATTGTCACTCTTATCTTCGGGCTTTTTTGGTTCTACAGCTTCGATATTGAGGACTCCAATATTTGAGTCCTTGGTTGCAAGCGGGGCACAAATATATGTTTTTTTCCCCGAGAACTTGGCCATTTGCGACAGATTTGGATCCGACTTCATTGCATCCGCATCCACAACCACACCCTTTTCTGCAACGTACCCCACAATACCTTCACCCATTTTGGCTTCGAAGGTCTGGATTTCTGCAGCGTCCCAGCCATGATGAGACTTGAGCTCCATCTTGTTGTTGTCCGGGTTAACCAGAATCAAAGAGGCTTTTGTCGCCTTCATGTTGCGAATCACGTTTTCCATTGTGATATCAACAACTTCCTTGGGATCGAGGGTGGACCCCACTACTTTGGCCATGTTAGACAGAGACACCATAAGGCTTGAGAGCGCAAGAAGCCTCTTCTTCGAATCTTCCATTTGACCTGAGATTTTATTGCTTTCCTTGGTCCTTCTAGCTAACTCAGCCTTGTAGTCGTCGATGGATTTTTCACCGGCTTTCGGCTCATCTTGTTTTCCGAAAACAAAGTCCAGTCCAAAGGCCACAACACCGGTAAAAACCATTGAGAGAATGGAACCTGCAATAACCAAGGTGGTTACTGCACCCTTGATCTCGTCTTCATCTCCACCGAGAATTACATCTTCCATCGCCAGGCTTTTATATCCAAAACCTGCGATGAATGCCCCTAGGGCTGCCATCATTGCTGGCAGAAGGACTTTGAGTGCTTGTTGTACTGCTGGTGACATTTCTGATTTACTCTAAAATTGAGGTTTCAATATAACATACAAGATTCAGAATACAAGCACCATGGAACAGCCAGTGCAAAGGGAAGTAGAAAAAAAAATGCGCAAAAAAAATCAAGATTTTTCAGTGATTTTTTCTTGACATGAATCCCAAATGTCTCACTCATACAGAAAGAAGAATTCCAGCGAAAAAATCGGTATTTTTGATAATTCAGAGATTTCTGCCAGCACGAAAATTAAGGGCCTTCATTGAAGACTGATAGTCACTGTAAAAGTTAAAATCCCTGTGACTTTCGCAAGGTGAAAGCCGTTACGAACAGGAATACAAAATTCTGAGCCCAACCAGCAAAGAAAGGATGCAAAAGTCCATTCTTTCCGAGTGGCATTGCAAATCCCATGATTATGAAATAAACAAAACTCAATACCAGGCTAATCCCAAATCCAACAAAACCACCACCACGCGCCGGACTTAAACCCAGTGCCGAACCAAGAAGGCAAAAAATTACGCTGGCAAAGGGAAAGGCTGTCTTGGAATAAAAGTCCACCCATAGTGAATTTGTAGATAGAACTCCTCGCTCCTCGTGATATCGAATCAAGGAAAGGATCTCTTCATAAGACATTTCCTGAGGTCTTTTCACTTCGTAATGAGATAAATCCCTCTTGTCCAGATTCAACTCATACTCCATGGACTCACGATAGCCATTCAACTTCTTTCTCTCAGAGCCACCATCAAACCCCGTCAACCATTGAGAAACATTGACGTCATGAAGTTTCCAGCGCTTCCCCTCGATTAAAGTTGCCTTCTTCGCAGCAATCATTGTGCTCTGATCTTCGTAGAGTAATACATCATGCAGTTCACGAGTTTGAACATCCATCTTGTGGATGCATAGAAGACGATCACCCCCTATTCTCAAGACAACGTTCTTTCGAAAACGCGGCTGCTCATGCTGTTTGATGTACTTTCTAAAAATTGTCTCTCTTCGCTTGAGAGCTGGCGGAATAATCTGGTCTTGCACATAGAGTACCAGACAAAACACAACCATAGCGAACAACCAGACCGGTTTCAAACAAGTCAGGAAGCTGATCCCTCCTGCCCTCACTGCAGTCAACTCACTTTGCTTGGAGAGAGCTGAAAACACAAGTAGGCCTGCCAACATACTGGATGTTGGGAAAATAAAAAGCATATCCTTCGGAACGCTACAATAGAACCACTCAAAAACTATCCAGGGGTCTACCTGATTCTTGAAAACATAATCCAGTGCCTTCTGCATTGGATCAAGAGCAATGATCAGGGTAGTTCCGATCAGACCAAACAGAAACGGTGACCAGAGCTTTTTGAATATGTAGCGATACAGGATTTTGCCCATGGAACTGAGACTAACCCTTGAAGCTGCCTTTGGATATACCACCAAAGAGCTCTTCGTTCGCCTCGAACTCCTTGTCCAACAGCCGGGTTTCCTGGGGGAGGCACTCGTTGGGAGGCCTGAGCCAAACGGCTGTTTCGTTGTTTACTTTTTGGCCCTTTAAAATTTTGCCACTTCGGGTATACAAGCCTCTCCGGGCAATCTCCCGGACTGGTCGCTCGCCTTCAATATCAGGTTTGCTGGCAAGACCCAGACTGCGATGGACATCTTTGCAACCCTTCACCAGTTCCTCCAGGTCCGCGGGAAGAATCGACATTTTATGATCCGGTCCCGGAAGTGAGCGGTCCAAGGTGAAATGCTTCTCAATAAAGACAGCCCCCAGTGCAACAGCTCCAATGGAAACAGAGGTACCCATGGTGTGATCTGACAAACCCACAGGGCAGTCCAGCTCTGAAATCAAAGTGGGTATGAAATTTAAATGGCAATCTTCCAATCGAGGTGGGTAATTGGAAATACAGTGAAGAAAAATCTTGTCTTTAGACTTCAGAAATTCCTGGTTGTTCAAATGCAAAATTTCTTCCAGAGAGGACATTCCAGTGGAGATGATCACCGGATTGGAAGTTCTCGCACAACTCTCGATCAGATCATAATAAGTCATATCACAGGAGGCAATCTTCAAGGCGGCTACACCAATTTCATCAAGAATCGAGACGTAATCAAGTGATAATGGTGTGCTGATAAAATCTATTTCAAGCTCATCGCACAGCTCCCTCAAACCTTGCCACTCTTCTCGCTTAAACTCACAGCCTTTGAAGATCTCAAAGGCTTCCTTAAGGCTTGGATGCAAAAAGCCTTCTGTATTACAGGACTGAAACTTGACTCCACTGGCCTTACATTCACTTGCCGCCTGAACCATCTCCCGTGCAAGTTTGTAATCACCGTTATGATTCAGCCCGATCTCTGCCAGAATATAGGGTCCATCAGGAGTGCCTTGTTTCACAAATTGATGTCCACCGATTTTGAATTCAGCCATTGAGAGACTCCCTGACAATCTGAGAAAGCAACTTCCCGTCGCACTGACCCTTCAGCTGTGCGCTTAACTTACCCATCATTTTCCCCATATCTTTAGGACCTTCTGCTCCCAACTCTTCTTTTGTTTTCAAAACAATGCTGCGCAGTTCATCCTCGTCCAACTGCGTTGGAAGGTAGGCTTTGAGAAACTCGATCTGACGCATATTCGCATCAATATCTTCCTGGCGATTTCCCTGCTTGAGAAATCCGATAGTCTCTTCTTTACTCTTGATTTCTTTCTGAACGATACCAATGATATCTGCATCGCTGGCATCCTCTTGACTATCGATTTCTTTCTTGCGAACTGCTGCCCATACCATGCGAATCACAGACAAACGCTCTGCCTCTTTCGCCTTCATCGCCGCCTTCATATCTCCCTGTATTTGAACTTTCAATTCTGACATTATTCCTCCCAAAAAGACGTACAGCATAGTTCAGCCCGACACAGAAAACAAGATTGGCTGTTTTTCAAGAGGAAACTGCCCACCAAACTCCCTTAAGGTAACAATTCAAGCTGAGAGATTCTGCTCCACCTTCACATGCTCTCTGATATGAATCTCCAAAAAATGTATAATCGCTAAAAGAACTCATCAAAAGGAGTCCGTAAATGTTGAATAAAGTACTGATTTCACTACTCATAAGTCTGGGTTCGATCACCACACTCTTCACAGCTCAGATCTCAATAGAGGCGCAGAACTTCTTCAAGGAAGCTCTTGAGTTCAATGCTGCTGGAGATTACGCCTCTGCCATCTCGAAGTACATTGATGCCTACAATGCAGACACTGACATTCTGGGCTTGCCAGATGAAGGTTTGACCAATAATGCAGTCCAGTTCTTTCAAGACTTTCTCAAAAGTGACCCCAAAGACTTGGACAGCCTGATGTGGCTGGGCACAATCGAAACCTTGAGAGGAAACTCCAAGGCTGCAATGAACCATTACCAAAAAGTCGTCCACTTTGCACCAAACTCTACAGAAGCTGTGGAGGCAGACCGGGAGATATTGAGACTGGAAGCCCTTTTGAAGACCAAAGAGCAAACCAGACAGGAAAACATCATGGCCAAGGAGCAGAAACACAGCGACCTGGCTGTTTATCGCGAGAGAGGTAAAAAGGAAGCAGAAGCGGAATTTCGAGCTCAACTCGCGCAGATGAAAGATCAGGTCCAAAGAATGGAAAAGGAAGTCCAGCAAGCCCGCTCTGAAGTCGAAAAAGCCAAAAAAGAAATGGAAGAGTGGAAGCAGAAGTACGCCGAGCTCGAGAAAGAGAACGGGCACAATCGGCGGAAGTACCTCTATTACAAATATAAGAAGTGATAAAAGGACAGCTGAAGCTGAACAGCGTTGGAACGGTAATGCTCGCTTCGCTCGCACTCCGTTCAAATCAGCACAAGGGGTAAGCTAGTGAGCCTGAATTGAATTTTGCACTAACGGAGTGATCAAGACCTCAAGAACAGATTTCTGAACCAATGGCCTCGCCAGTTCTGGCGTAGCATTCCTTTTGGGCAGCCTTCATCCGCTCGTTGATTTCTTGAGCTACTTGATGCATCTCGTCTTTTGATAATCTTTGCTGAGTGAAATCAAGAACAGGGTCCAGTACATGCAGCTCGGTAGGATTCGCCCGAATAATTCTCTGACCTTTGGAAATCACCTGAAAAGTTCCATGCAGATAGACTGGTACAACCGGAACCTGGACTCTGTTTGCCAGAGTAAATGCACCTTCCTTAAAGGGGTGAACTTTTCCATCAAGACTTCTTGTCCCCTCCGCGAAAACAGCCAAATTATAACCCTTCTTCAAATGTTTGATAGCAGCTTTAATTGCCGTAATATCACTGGTCTCGCGGTGAACGGGTATATTACCCGCAACCTCACTCATAATCCCGAAACTCAGTACATCATGCAATTCTGCCTTGACCATGAAATTCAGGAAATCTGGAAAATAAGCCCAGGTTAAAACCGGATCCCAATGTGAGCAGTGATTGAACACAATTATGTAGGGTTTGGGCAGGTCTGCCAGCTTCTCTTCACCGTAGACTTTTGCATCTGTCATGGTCATGGAGCAGATCAAACGAGCCACGATTTTTCCCAGGACCATATGTATGTTGAACTTTGAGCGATTCATGACGAGTTGTATTCTGCCAGTAAGAGATCTCATTGAAAAGAAATGTCCCTTAATAATGGTATAATCGGTGATATGTTGTTGAATTCTTCGCCAAAAATAAAAAAAGAAATCTGGGAAAAGCACGGAGCCGATCTTCTCAAACAATTCCCCCAAGAGATTCAGGAGGCTTACTCCTTTGTCTTTGCACTTGGTGATTACAAGGCATTGTTTGGTATAGACAATTCACTTCTCAAGCGGCACATTGCTCTGGTTCAGGCTTGCTTTCTGGAGGCCAGTATCAAAATCATGCTCGATGAAATCATGAATCCCATTCAATATGAAACTGAACTACCGGAAGCCAGCTCAATTCACATTCCCAGTCAATGTAAGTTGGGAATGATTCATTGTGTAAAGGAACGGCAATCCGAAGAGGAAGGATTTGAGCTCACTCTGTTTTCAAAGCGAGAACCGAAGAACTTGATCGCAAGCATTGAGCATGAAACTCTTGATGAAGTGATCGATTCCATCGCAAACAAGGAACAGGAGTGGCGAGAGCAACGCTCCATGAGCACCAGGGATAGTTAATCCAGATCCGGCTCGGTCAAGCAATTCGTTAAGCCCTGTCGCGAAAATTGAGCTAAATCACCACTGCTAAGCTTTGCCAGGCATATAGACAAGACACTAAAGCTAAACCCAAGCTGCTCCATTCATCCAATTCACAATGCTAAAACATGGCGAGCACAGTCAGAAAAGTCACGATAGCTAATACCGTGCGGGCGAGCTCACTCAACGGGTGAAAGTTAAACCCGAACAACTTCATTCAGCTCAATCACCATTTCCTTCATGAAGC
>Ga0181581_10000958_pt1 | contig 22225 bp, 21 predicted proteins | sample 071ome_22_FD_132433 | JGI IMG/M metagenome (GOLD analysis project Ga0181581, IMG submission 132433) | Coastal salt marsh microbial communities from the Groves Creek Marsh, Skidaway Island, Georgia - 071404AT metaG (megahit assembly) | ecosystem: Environmental > Aquatic > Marine > Intertidal... | reverse complement strand
CTACTCGCAGCTGATCCTTCAAAAACCCATATCCGCGAAATATAATTGGAAAAATAAATAGAGTGTAAATCTTACCAATGATAGCTGAATATCATGCAGCCTATTGTCTCAAAAGTTGCGTTACACGGTATTGAAACTCTGGATGTATCTGTTCAGGTACATATGTCGAACGGCCTGCCGGCGATGGCGATTGTAGGGCTGGCAGACAAGGCCGTAGCTGAATCCAAGGAACAACGGGTGCGGGCCGCCCTTTCCTCTCTGGGGCTGGCATTGCCGGCCAAACGGATAGCGGTAAATCTATCCCCGGCAGATTTACTCAAAGAAGGGGCTCATTTCGACTTGCCGATTGCGATGGGCTTGCTTACCGCGATGGGGGTGTTGCCATCTGATTGTTTGAGCGAGCATATATTGCTGGGCGAATTATCTCTGGACGGCTCGGTGCGCCAGGTCACAGGTATCCTGCCAGCGGCCCTGCATGCCAAAGCGGGTGACCGGCATCTGGTTTGCCCTGTCCAAAACGGCGCAGAGGCGGCATGGGCTGGCGATCTTACCATCCTTGCCCCTGAAAACCTAACCCAGCTAATTAACCATCTGCGCGGCACGCAATTGCTTTCTGCGCCCATAGCCCGGGCAGAAAAAATGACACAGCAAGGCCCTGATCTGGCCGATCTGAAAGGTCAGGAAACCGCCAGACGGGCATTGGAAATCGCTGCAGCCGGCGGGCATAATCTATTAATGGTCGGCCCGCCTGGTGCCGGAAAATCGATGCTGGCCTCGCGCTTGCCCTCGCTTTTGCCGCCGCTCAGCCCGGCTGAATCCCTGCAAGCAACCATGATCCATTCTATTGCCGGGGCGCTGCCTGCCTCCGGGCTTATTCAACAGCGCCCCTTTCGTGACCCGCATCATTCTGCCTCTATGGCTTCACTGGTTGGCGGCGGACAGAAAGCCTGGCCAGGCGAGGTTTCACTTGCCCATGCAGGGGTGCTATTTCTGGATGAATTGGCCGAGTTTAGCCGGCCAGCTCTTGATAGTTTGCGCCAGCCCCTTGAAACCGGGGATATCGTCATTGCCAGAGCCAATCATCATGTGCGCTATCCTGCCAGATTTCAGCTGGTCGCTGCCATGAACCCGTGCCGTTGCGGCTATTTATCTGACCCGCCACGTGCCTGCAGCCGCGCCCCGCGTTGTGCTCAGGATTATATGGCGCGCATATCAGGGCCTATTCTGGACAGGTTTGATATTTTACTGGATGTGGCAGAGCTTCGCCCCGCCGAATTATTATCAGAGCACTTATCTGAATCTACCCAAAAGGTGCGCGAACGCATTCTGGCGTCGCGTCAATTTGCCGCCAGCCGGCAATCTGGCAAAGACGAATTTTTAAATGCCCATCTGGACGCAAAATCACTGAATGATGAGCTAAAGGATAATGACGATATTCGAAGCCTTTATAGCGAGGCGCTGGAAAAACAAGCGCTATCTGCGCGCGGCTTTCATAAATCTATTCGGGTGGCACGTACCATTGCTGACCTGGCCGCCAGTCCGGTGATTACCCGTTATCACGTGCTGGAAGCGCTATCCTATCGCCGGTTTTTTCTGTTTGGTGCAGATAATGGTTAGCGGCGCGGCACCGTATTTGTCCATTGCCCTTCTGGCCAACCTTCCACTGCCTCCCAAAATAGGGCGGCCATGCTTTGTCCGGTAAATCGCTCAATCTCGCGAATGCCGGTGGGTGAGGTGACATTAATTTCGGTCAGATAGTCGCCAATGACATCTATTCCGACAAATACCAGGCCGCGCCTTTTTAATTCCGGCCCAATAATCGCGCAAATTTCTTTATCCCTATCGGTCAGCTCTACAGCCTGGGCAGAACCGCCCACATGCAGGTTAGAGCGTGCCTCGCCTTCTTGCGGAACACGGTTAATCGCTCCTTTTGCCTCGCCATTAATCAGGATAACGCGCTTATCGCCTGCCCGAACATCGGGCAGATATTGCTGAACCATTACCGGATCACGGCTTGTCTCAAAAAACATTTCCAGCAAGGCACTTAAATTCTGGTCACCTGGCTGAAGGCGAAACACCCCTGCCCCGCCATTACCAAAAAGCGGCTTTACGATGATATCCTTATACTGGTCGCGAAAGGTGCGGATTTTTTCTATATCTCTGGAAATCAGGGTGGCCGGCATTAGATCGGCAAACAGCGTGACCAGCAATTTTTCGGGTGCATTGCGCACTTCGGCAGGATTATTGATAACCTTGGTGGTGGGCGGCAACATTTCCAGAATATGTGTTGCAGTGATATAGGCCATATCAAAGGGCGGATCCTGACGCATCAGGATAACGTCAAATTCCTCGAGGGCGCGTTCCTGTTCTGCGCCTGTTTCAAAAAAATGATCGCGGTCATCAAACAGGGTTAAATCCTGGCCTATGGCGGTAATCCTGCCTTGCTGATAGCTTAGCCTGTCAGGCGTGTAATACCATAATTTATGGCCGCGCTCCTGGGCTTTGAGGGCAAGGGCAAAGGTTGTATCTCCGCCTATATCGATAGACGAGACCGGATCCATCTGGATGGCGATATTCAATTTTCCGGACACCGATTAATCTCTCTTATCGGTTTCCAGAATAATATAATTCACCACTTTTTTAGCAAAGCGTAATTCCTGTGCATGGGCGATGACCCGTTCTTTTTCCTGCTCATCGGCGGCGACCCCGGACAGATACACAATGCCATTAACCACATCGATAGAATAATTAAGAGAAGAGATATTCTGATCGCCTATCAAGGCAGCACGAAGCTGGGCACTCGCGGCCAAATCCTTTGCGATATCACGCGCCGAGGTCTCTTTGCTGACCTGGGCTTCATTTACGACCTCGCGCACCCCTTTAATTTCCCAGGCCAGCTTGGTCGCAAGAATTTTTTGCTCAATCGTTTCCACACTGCCGGTCATCAGCACACTGCCATTATTCACCGATTTTTCAATGCTGGTCACAAGGCTGGAATCTGTCTGAATAAATTTATCCAGTAATTTTGCCTCTATCACCCCGTCTGATACAGAAGTTGAAAAGCCTTTTTCGGTTGAAGAGGCGGTTACCGCTGCCGCGCCTATACCAACCGCTGCCCCCACACAGCCAGACAAGGCCAATGTCGAGGCGGTTAAAATTATCATGCTAAAAAAAAGATTTCTGCTGATCATCGAAAAAAAACTCCGAAAAATAGGGCGAATAAGCCTGTCATGATATCTTTAGTGAAAAGGCTCTTTTCATATACCGTATTTACGATTCTATAGAAAACCTCTTTTTTCATCAACTGGCCAGATAATCCAGGCGCCCATCGCCTAGAAATCGATATCGATTTGGCGTATGCGCCGCCAGCCCTGCCACTGAACCACCCGCAAAATACATATCCTGTCAGTAAAAACTGGATATCTGCCAGATACCCACAACACGGCATTTTTCATGCGCTTTATTTGCTGGTGACCTGGCAGCCCGCCATCAAAATCATCCATGCGCTGGCGAAATTTCACTTCCAACACCAGTATTTTCTGACCGCGCTGCATAATTAAATCCAGCTCGCCAAAGGGGGTTTTCTGGCGCATTGTCACACAGCGATAGCCTGCCAGATGATAGAGAAATCTTGTCAGATATTCTGCACGCCTGCCTGCCTGTTCGGCTGCCTGATAATCTGCGGTTGATCTGCGTCCCACCTTGCGCGCCCTCTTTGTTATCCAAGCGCCTGATTATCACCTTAATTAATCATTATGGGGAATTAATCTTTTTTTGGGATCAATCTTTTTTGGCTATGGATAAGGCTATCTGATAAAGGCTTCGGCGCGGCCAGCCTGTTAAGGCTTCAGCTTCCCTTGCCGCATCCTTTACCGAGCTGTTTTGCAAAATATTGCCCAGTAGCGCGCGCACCCCATCTTCATCATAGGATTTTGCAGATTTATCCGCTCCTTCTACCAGCAGAACCAGCTCGCCCTTTGGCGGGTCATTTCGGGCATATTTTTCGGCCAACAGCCCCAGCCTGTCCCGTTCAATCGTCTCGTGCAATTTGGTTAATTCGCGGGTAATAACCGCCAGCCGGTCGCCATATATTTCAGCCATCAGCGCAAGCGTCTTTGCCAGGCGGCGCGGCACTTCAAACCAGATTTGGGTCATGGTCAGGCTGGCTGATTCGCTAATATGGGCGCGTGCGGCAGCTTGCTTTTGTGGCACAAAACCCTGAAAGGTAAATCTGTCGGTAGGCAGACCAGATATGGTCAGCGCCATCAAGGGGGCAGATGCGCCTGGTATGGCAGTTACTGAAATATTTTGTTCATGACAGGCGGCCACCAGCTTATAGCCCGGGTCCGAGATAAGCGGCGTGCCGGCATCGCTTACCAGCACAATCTGTTTGCCAGCTTTCATAAGAGCCAATAATTTTGGCCGCATTTCATGGCCATTATGGTCATGATAGGCCAGTAATTTTGCATCCACTTTTAACGAACATAAGGTGATAAGTTTTCTGGTTGTGCGCGTATCTTCACAGGCAATAATATCTGCTTCACACAAGGCGTTCGCCGCACGCGGGCTAAGATCGCCTAGATTGCCAATGGGGGTGGATACAAGTTTCAGCACAATTTCACCTTATTTCCATGCTTGGATAACAGCCTGGGGGAATGCTTTTGGATAGGCTATCGCTTTTTATCTGAATGCGACAGCGATTGAGTTCCAAGCCTATTCATGGCATCACTATAACGGGTTGTCATTGCAAATGATAAAAGAAAATCTATATCGCGCGGTTAATGGATATATTCAGGGATAGGAAAAACAGGTACGCCATGAAAAGGGACGGCATAAACGCTTCGTATCAGCCGATAAAGCAGATAAAAGGCAAGCTTGGGCCTATTGCGGCCTTGCTGGCTGTCTGGGCGATAGCGGCCTGTGCGCCTGTCTCTGAAAAAAATCTGCAAACTACAGACAAAACGCCTGCTATCACTACTTCTCAAAGCTCTGTTACCAGCCCCGCAGAAGAAACCCCTGATATTGTTGGTGATATTATTTCGGGAATTGAAAATCCGCCTGCCCCGGAGGCAGAAATTATAGCACCTGGGCAAGAGGTGGTAACCGCTGCGGCTGGCCAGGCACCGCTTCTGGATAAAAATGCTACCAAACGCCAGGCACTTGCCGAACAGGCGCTTAAAGCTGCGCTGAGCCTCTTAAAGAACAAGGATGCAGATAGCTTTAAACCGCCTCAGCCCTTTAGTGCGCCTGCTAAATCAGATGGCCAGCTTCGCATCGGTCTGATTTTGCCCTTTTCCGGCGGCTATGCGGGTCTGGGGCGGGATATTGCCAGCGGGGCAGAGCTGGCGTTATTTCAGCTTGCTGATCCAAAGACGAGCCTGATTTATTTTGATACAGCAGGCGGCAGCCGGGCTGCAGAAGCTGCCCGTGAGGCGATAGAGGCAGAGGTGGATATTGTTATCGGCCCGTTATTTACCCAATCGGCGATAGAAGCACGCACCATTCTGGCAGCTTCTGCCATACCAGCGATATCTTTATCCAACAATGTACAGGCCGCTACACCCGGCCAATGGGTATTGGGCTATCTGCCAGAACAGCAAATCGATCATTTACTGGGTCACGCTATCGCACAAAATCGCACAAAAATAGCGGTATTGGCGTCTGAAGATATGTTTGGCCAGCGCCTGTTATCCCATGCCCGAAACAGGCTGGCTTCTTTTGGCCTGACAGCAGCTGAGTGGATGACATTGTCACAGCCGGTACTGGAAGATGAAGATAGCCTGCGCCAGGCCATCCAGCAATTCACTCGCTATCAAAAACCTGATCCCGAAAACCCGCAATTGCCAGAGCTGGCCTATGATGCGCTGATTTTAGCGGGCAATCCTGATTTTATTTTGCGGGTCGCCCCGGTGCTTTCCTATTATGATTTGGACCCTTCAAGGGTGATGTATTTGGGAACCGATTTATGGGCACGTCCGGAATTGCTGGCTGAACCTTCCTTGCAAGGGGCTGTAATTACACAAGCCCTGCAACCTGCCAGCCCGGAATTTGAAGCGCGTTTTCAATCCCTGTTTGATAAACCGACCAACCATCTGGTCAAAATGGGGTTTGATGCCTTTGCCCTGGTGGCCATTACCCATCAGGGCGCGCAAAGCGCCCGGCCAAATCAACCGATTGACTGGCGTGCCAGCCTAATAAGAGATGAGGGGTTTTTCGGGCTGAGTGGCCGATTTAATTTACTGCCAGATGGCCAAAATCAGCGCTATTATGAAATTCGGACGCTGATAGATAACCAGCTGGTCACTCGCTAGTCCAGCAAGTGAGATAATATCATATCCAGCCGCAAGCGCCCCTCAAGGGTGGGTGATAATTTCTCATCATTTGCGAAAAGCCAGCCTTCGGCGATAAATCTGTCCAGCCATTCGCCATTAAGCTTCAGATCTGCATCGCCAAATTGCCCCGCAGCTGGCCAACGCACCCCTTCTGCCAGCCTCAGACCCATCATCCAATATTCATTAAAATAATCCAGTGGCTGTTCTATTGCCTCGCCCTCCAGCCCGGCCTCGGGCGTTCCCATACTCTCCAGCCAGCCAGAGGGACTGCGCCGATTAATACGGTTATAGCGGCCTTTTATAGAAGTCAGCCGGCCATGGGCGCCTGGCCCTATTCCCAGCCAATTTCCTGCCTGCCAGTAATTCAGATTATGGCGTGAGGCCTGCCCCGGCTTTGCATAGTTGGACACTTCATAAGCGGTCAGGCCTTTTTCTTGCAAAAACGCTTCTGTCAGCAGATATAAATCAGCCACCCTGTCTGAATCGGCTGTCAGCTCTGCGCCCTTTTTTTGGCGTGTGTGAAAGACAGTGCCCGGCTCTATGGTTAATTGATAACAGGATAAATGAGCCGGCTCGCTTGTGGTAATTTCTGTCAGCTGTTTTTGCCAGTTTTTAAGGCTTTGTTGAGGCAAGCCATAGATCAAATCTGCCGACCAGCGCGGGAAAATAGCCGCTGTTTTTTCCAGTGCGACAAGGGCTTCTTTTGCACTATGCTCGCGGCCTAAAAATTTTAACCCGTCATCCTCCAGGCTTTGTATGCCAAGGGATAATCGGTTTATGCCTGCCTGATAAAACCCCTGTAATTTGGCCGTCTCGGCCGAGGTGGGATTCGCTTCTGCGGTAATTTCCAAATCCGGGGCGGTGATACATAAATCAGCTGCCCTATCCAGCAAATCTGCGATGATAAAAGGCGGCATCAAGCTGGGTGTACCGCCACCAAAAAAGATGCTGGTTAAAAAAAGCTGACCTTCGGCAACGCCCAGATGCTGACTAGCGGCTCTTATTTGTACTTCCAAATCAAGAATAAGTGCATCACGCCACTCTATGGCATCAATTTCCTGAGCAATATGCGAGTTAAAATCACAATAAGGGCATTTTGCCAGACAAAAAGGCCAATGCACATATAAGCTGATGGCCGGCATCTTGCGGGTCACGATATGAAACAGGCTTCTAGCAATTGGTTAAAGGCGATGGCGCGGTGGCTCATTGCATGTTTATCGGCCGGATCGATTTCTGCAAAGGTTTGGGAAAATCCGGCGGGCATGAAGATAGGATCATAGCCAAACCCCTTTTCCCCGCGCGGTGGCCAGCTTACCTCGCCTGATATTCTGCCTTCAAAACTCTCGCAAACGCCATCTGGCCAGGCCAGAGTCAGTGCACAAACAAATTCACATTTACGGCTTTTTGATCCAGAAGCCAGTAAGGCGGTGCTTACCCGTTCCATTGCCTGATTAAAATCCTTGTTCGGCCCTGCCCAGCGGGCAGAATAAATGCCGGGTGCGCCGCCAAGTGCCTCAACACAAAAACCGGAATCATCGGACAAGGCTGGCAGACCGGCCGCCTGTGCGGCAAGGCGGGCTTTTAATTCGGCATTCTCGATAAAGCTGCTGCCTGTTTCTTCCGGCTCTTCCAGATTCAGATCTGCTGCACCGATTACCTCAATCTGCAAGGGCGCCAGCAAGGCTCTGATTTCACGCACCTTGCCCGGATTATGGCTGGCAATCACCAGCTTGTCGCTTCGATTGAATTTGCGCGTCATGTTAGAAAAACACTTTCAGGGTTTTGGCGTGTGAACTGCCTGCATCTGCTTTTCAAATAGCTGCTGGCATCCTGATTTTGCCAGCCCCATCATTTCCAGGAGTTGGGCTTCGGAAAAAGGATGCTGTTCTGCCGTGCCCTGAATTTCCACAATCCCGCCACTGGCTGTCAGGACAAAATTGGCATCGGTTTCAGCCGAGCTATCTTCATTATAATCAAGGTCTGCCACCGCTTGCCCCTCAACCATACCGCAAGAAATTGCGGCCACCTGATCGCGCAAGGGCATTGCAGTTATCAAACCCTTTTGCAAGAGGTCTTCCAGCGCCAGAGAGAGCGCTACCCACGCCCCGGTAATAGATGCGGTGCGCGTGCCGCCATCGGCGCGAATAACATCGCAATCGATTTTAATCTGCCGCTCGCCCAGTTTTTCCAGATCAATAATCGCCCGCAAGGAGCGGCCGATCAGACGCTGAATTTCCTGTGTGCGCCCGGATTGCTTACCGCGCGCGGCTTCTCTGTCCATGCGGCTATGGGTGGCTCGCGGCAACATACCATATTCTGCGGTTACCCAGCCCTTATTTGCCCCGCGCAAAAAAGGCGGGACTTTTTCATCCACAGAAGCGGTGCAAATCACATGAGTATTGCCTATACAAATCAGACAGGAACCTTCTGCATAGGCAGAAAAATGCGGCTGTATCACCACGTCGCGAAGAGCATTTCCGCTGCGGCCATTTGAACGGGAAAGTGCCATGAATAAAAGAACTCCTCTAACAGATCTCTCTGCCCTTTTTACAGATTTTACAGATTTTTATAAGAGGCAATCTTCTCAAAAAATCTGCAATCGCGTAAGATAATGGCATTAGCATAACAGATATGCTCTGGCGAAGGTATCCTTTATGAACGAACCAGCAATCCCGGAAATGACTCGCCGTTCCACGCAAATTTTTAACGAAATTGTTAAAAATTACTTACAAACGGGCTCGCCTGTCGGCTCTGGTCTTATCGCGGCGGCAAGCGAGGTTAATTTATCCTCTGCTTCGGTGCGCGCGATTATGGCAGAGCTGGAGGGGAGCGGGCTATTATTCTCTCCTCATACTTCGGCCGGGCGCGTGCCCACCCGGGCGGGCTTGCGCCTGTTTGTTGACGGGCTGATGGAAGTGCGCGACAGTCTGGCTCTGGATGAGCATGGCTCGATAGATGCGATAGAACATAGCGACGGGTTATCGGTTAATCAGATGCTGGACAAGGCCAGCCTTGCTTTGTCCGGCCTGTCGAAATGTGCCTCTCTGGTGATGACCCCGACCGAAGATCTAAATGTCAATCATATTGAATTTGTGCCTATTCAGGATAACCGGATTTTGGTCATTCTGGTCTTTTCCAACGGCCATGTTGAAAACCGCATGATTGCTTTTCCCGCTGGCTTGCCTGGTCATGTTATCACTCAGGCCTCTAATTATATGAACAGCCAGTATAAGGGCAAATCGGTTAGCGAAATCCTGAAGCTGGTAGAGCAGGACAAGGAAATTTGCCGGGCGGAACTGGATAGTTTGACCGGTGATTTAATCGAACGCGGGGTGGCTATCTGGTCCGATCATGCCGATACACAGGATGCTGCGCTCATCGTGAATGGTCAGGCAAACTTGCTGGAAGATGTGCGCGCAGTTGAAGATTTGGCGCGTGTTCGGGTGCTGTTTGACAAGCTGGAAATGCGCGGCCATACCAGCCAGCTAATGGATAAGGTATTGCACGCTGATGGCTTGCAGATTTTTATCGGATCGGAAAATCAGCTTTTTTCGCAAACAGGCTGTTCAATGGTGCTGGCGCCCTATCATAATAGCGAGCGTAAAATCATCGGGGCGGTAGGGGTGATTGGCCCGCGCCACATGAATTATGCCCGTATCATCCCAATGGTGGATTATACCAGCAAGACAATCGCCAAGGTACTTGGCTAGAATTTTTGGCCGGCATTATAGCCAGTATTCATAGTCGGCATTATAGTCGGGGAAACAGACCGCGCAATCCATCGGCAATCATTTGCCGGTCTGGCATTTGGGATAATAATTTATCCAGCCAGACACGATCTATCAGCCCTTCCTGGGCGGCCATCATGGCCAGGGCGGCCAGCACAAAACCGGCAAAAAGCAAAAATAACGCACTGCGCCATCCCGGCAATGCCGGTTGGCCAGACCCTTTAGCGGCATTATCCTTTGTCTTTTCCAGTGAAAATGTTTCTATCGAGGGCGTGGTGGTTTTTGCTTTTGTTCCTGCTTTGGAAAGGGGCAAATCATGGTGGCAGTCCGGACAATAAAGCGCTGCACCAACCGATAGAATAGCGTCATATTTTTCCTGTTCTATTTCGGCTATTGTCTTGCAATTGGAACAGGCAATCTTTTTTTGGCGTGCCAGTTTTTCCGGCCCGCTTACCACCGGGGCAAAATAATGCTGATGGCAATGATGACAGGCGATAGGCCAGTCACTATTTTGCAGAACAATGGCTGGAATCTCGCCCAATACCTGGCAATGCGGACAGGCAATTTTGATCATTGGCTCTGCTTCTGCGGTTAAAGTTTGCGGCCTCATTGCGCTTTTCCCATTATGATTTTTTCTGTTTCCGGGCGGTCTTTTTGGCCGGTGTTTTTCTAGCGCCTGTCTGTTTTGTCAGGGTTTTTTTTGCGCCTGCCTTTTTGGTTGAGCTCTTTTTAGCGGCCAGTTTATCGGCTTTCGCCTTTTTCGTCTGTGCTTTTTTGGGCGCAGGCTTTCTGGCGGTTTTTTCACGTGATTTTTTTTCTGTTTTTTCGGCTTGCGTGGCCGCTTTTGCCGGATGGTTTGCCAATGTCAGGATAGAAAGCTGGGCTTTCAGGCGAAGCTCGATTTCCCGGTCTATCAGCCGGGCAATTTGATCGGCAAATTTCTGGTCACCAAGGGGGTTTGTATCATTATCTGCAATCGTTGCCGGCGCGATATCTTTTTTCTGCTCGCTACTCTTTATTGTTTGTGTGCTGTCAGAATCAGAGGCAGAAAGCACCGCCTGGCGAATAGCCAGAAACGGATCGTCTGATTCCGGTTGAATAGCGGCCGCCTCCGATGCACGGGGATCTGCTACCCCCTCTTTTTTTGAAGAGGTAGAAAAAAAGGGTTCAGACTGTTCTGATAAGGGGCGTTTTTGGCCTGCCAGTACCAATATATCGGAACCGGGCAGGTGGTCTTTTTCCAGCGTAACGGCGCGCGCGCCAATAATCGGTATTTTCCCTGCCTTCTCGCGGCTCAGCTGCGATGGGGCAGAAGAGGGATTTTCCGACACTATATCAGCTTGCTGAAACAGATCCTCAATCGATTCCATCACCAGATTATCATTTTTGGGCATTTTAGCCATGGCTGTGCCTTAATTTTAAATGCCTGTCAGCAGTCAACAGGCTGTTTTGCGTTTTATTTGCGAGCCGGAAATATATCTACCCTTATAAACCAGAAGTAAAATTTGGATAAAGCCCAAAAACAGTGAAAACAGCAGAACGAGACCGCAAAGAAGGTGTTTTTCTTTAAAAAATAGGGCTTTCTTGTATCGGGTATCTTGGCATTTTGCCAATCGATACTTACATACCCCACATCATGCAAGATTCACTCTGGTAAATATAGGCGTAAAATGACAGCAGAAACACAAGACAAGAATGCTGAAACAGCGATGGATGCAGAAGAACAAAAGACAGCATCTGAAACCACCGATACAGCAGAGGCTGAAAATCTGGATATGCCATCACCGGATGCAGAAGCACTGGATAGCGCAGATAACAGCGAGGAATCAGACGATATCCACGCGCTGAAAGACCAGCTCTTGCGAGTAATGGCAGATAATGAAAATCTGCGCAAACGCACCGAACGCGATATGGCAGCTGCAAAAAAATACGGGGCGCTGGGACTGGCTCGCGATCTGCTGGCCTCTATCGATAATTTGGAAACCGCAATTTCCCATATGCCTGAAAATAAAGAGGATATGGATGAAACCTTGAAAAATATCCTTATCGGGGTAGAGATGTCAGCACGTGAATTTGCCTCTGTTCTGGAGCGACATCAGATCACAAAACTCACCCCCGAGGGCGAGAAATTTGATTACAATCTGCATCAGGCAATGTTTGAAGTACCCACAGACGAGGTAGCACCGGGCATAGTCGTTCAGGTCGTGCAATCAGGCTATATGCTGCATGACCGCCTATTGCGCCCGGCCATGGTGGGGGTCTCTAAACCGGCAGCACAGGCTGCTACTCCGGCAACAGATAAGGATAGTTAGATATCTATCTGCCCGGGGGCGATAAAAAACAGAACAGGCGGCAAGAGGCGCGCCTGTCAAAGAGGCAAAAAAAGCAGAAAAGGCATTGCCTCTTGTATAGGAAAAAACAGCACTTATATATGCAACAGTTAAGAAAGACGCTAGCGGATATGCTGGTGCGTGACGATAAGAAGGATTAGTAAAATGGGCAAAGTCATTGGGATTGATTTAGGAACAACAAATTCCTGTGTTGCCGTAATGGACGGTAAGGCAGCAAAAGTTATCGAAAATGCAGAAGGAACACGCACAACCCCTTCCATGATCGCTTTTGCAGATGATGGCGAGCGTTTGGTTGGCCAGTCTGCCAAGCGGCAGGCAGTAACCAATCCGGAAAAGACCATTTTTGCGGTCAAGCGCCTGATCGGTCGGCGTGCAGATGATGCGGCAATGAAAGAATTTGCTGATCTTGTTCCCTTTGAAGTAAAGCCGGCCAAAAATGGCGATGCATGGATTTCAGTAGATGGCGAGGATTATTCACCCAGCCAGATGTCCAGCTTTATTTTGCGTAAACTAAAAGAAGATGCCGAAGCCTATTTGGGTGAAAGCGTTGATCAGGCTGTTATCACCGTGCCAGCCTATTTCAACGATGCCCAGCGTCAGGCGACAAAAGATGCAGGCAAAATTGCCGGTCTGGAAGTTTTGCGGATCATCAATGAGCCAACAGCTGCTGCCCTTGCCTATGGCCTGGACAAAAAGGAATCCGGCATTATTGCGGTTTTTGACCTTGGCGGCGGGACATTTGATGTGTCTGTCCTGGAAGTGGGCGACGGCGTTTTTGAGGTAAAATCAACCAATGGGGATACATTCCTTGGCGGGGAAGATTTTGACCAGCAGATTATCGATTATCTGGCCGATCAGTTTAAGACAGAACAGGGGATTGATTTGCGCTCGGATAAAATGGCACTGCAGCGTTTGAAAGAAGCTGCAGAAAAAGCCAAGATTGAGCTGTCCAGCGCAACCCAGACAGAAGTGAACCTGCCCTTTATTACCGCTGATCAGTCAGGGCCAAAACATCTGAATGTAAAGCTGAGCCGCTCAAAGCTGGAACAGCTGGTTGAAAATCTGGTTCAGCGCTCTCTGGAGCCATGTAAAAAGGCACTGAAAGATGCCGGTGTTTCTGCCTCCGAAATTGATGAGGTGATTTTGGTTGGCGGTATGACCAGAATGCCCAAAATCATCGAAACCGTTGAAAAATTCTTTGGCAAGGAACCGCATCGCGGTGTGAATCCGGATGAGGTGGTTGCCTCTGGTGCAGCTATTCAGGCAGGTGTGTTAACGGGCGATGTAAAAGATGTGCTGTTGCTGGATGTGACGCCTCTGTCTCTGGGGATTGAAACATTGGGCGGTGTCTTTACCCGCCTTATCGACCGCAATACCACCATCCCGACAAAAAAGAGCCAGGTCTTTTCAACAGCAGAAGATAACCAGTCTGCGGTGACCATCTCTGTTTATCAGGGTGAGCGCGAAATGGCCGCACATAACAAGATGCTGGGTCAGTTCAATCTGGAAGGTATTCCTGCTGCTGCCAGAGGCGTGCCGCAAATTGAGGTATCTTTTGATATCGATGCCAATGGTATTGTAAAGGTAAGTGCCAAAGACAAGGCGACTGGCAAGGAACAGGCCATTAGCATCAAAGCCTCGGGCGGTCTTGATGATAACGAGATTGACCAGATGATCAAAGATGCCGAAACCTATGCAGAAGAAGACAAAGCCCGGCGCGAAGAGGTGGAAACACGCAACCGTGCAGAAGCCCTTGTCCATACGGCTGAAAAGACGATAGCCGATGTAGGCGACAAGGCCGATGCAGAGGTAAAGGCAGAAGTGGAAACCGCTGTTGCAGATCTGAAAACAGCTCTGGAAGGCGAAGATGCTGCAGAGATTTCAGCAAAGGCAGAAACCCTGTCCGGGGCGATGATGAAGATGGGCGAAGCTGCCTATCAGGCAGATCCGGAAGCAGAATCAGCACAAGCTGGCAATTCGGCAGGTGATGATGATGGTGTCGTGGATGCCGATTTTGAAGAAGTGGATGATGAACAGGACGCTAAAAAAGCGTAAGGTTCGAAAAAAGACCCCTTTTGAATAAAAAGGGGTCTTTTTTAGGGTGTTTGTAAGTTGAATTGAAACGTAGCCAGATATGCCGAAACGCGATTTTTATGAAGTGCTGGGGGTCAGCAAGGATGCCGATGAAAAAGCCATTAAATCGGCTTACCGCAAATTGGCCATGGCCAATCACCCCGATCGCAATGCCGGCGATGAGGCCGCTGCCGAACGCTTTAAAGAAGCCAGTGAAGCCTATGAGGTTCTAAAAGATAGCCAGAAGCGTGCTGCCTATGACCAGATGGGTCATGCTGCCTTTGAACAGGGAGGCGGTTTTGGCGGGGCTGGTTTTGGCGGTGGCGGCTTTTCCGATATTTTCGAGCAGATGTTCTCGGAATTTTCAGGGGGGCGCGGGCGTGCAGAACAAGCCCGGCATGGCGCGGATTTACGCTATGATCTGACCATTGATCTGGATGAGGCCTATACAGGCTGCCAGAAAGATATTGTGGCCAATATTTCTTCTACCTGTGACAGCTGCGGGGGAAGCGGTGCAGCCAAAGGCAGCCAGCCTGTTCCTTGTTCCGGATGCGGCGGTATGGGAAAGGTGCGTGCCCAGCAAGGGTTCTTCACTGTAGAGCGCACCTGTCCTGCTTGCCAGGGGGCAGGCGAGACTATCTCTAACCCCTGTAGCCCATGTCGTGGGCAGGGCAGGGTCGAAAAATCGGAAAATCTGTCGGTGAATATTCCGGCAGGCGTGGATACCGGCACGCGTATTCGCCTGTCTGGCAAGGGCGAGGCTGGCTTGCGCGGTGCGCCATCGGGCGATTTATATATTTTTGTGAATGTATCGGATCACCCGATTTTTGAACGTGATGGCGGTAATCTGTATATTGATGTGCCTGTGCCAATGGTTACGGCCGCACTTGGCGGGACTATTGATGTGCCAACTCTGGGCGGCAAGATGACCCGGCTGCAAATTGAAAAAGGCACACAATCGGGGCGAAAATTCAGGATGCGTGGCAAGGGGATGCCTGGATTGCGTGGCGGCAATCATGGCGATCAAATCGTGGAAATTATTGTCGAAACCCCTACCAAGCTCAGCAAAAAACAGATTAATCTGCTACAGGAATTTGATGAAGCAGGCGATGCCAGCCCACAGACAAAAGGCTTTATTGACCGGGTAAAAACGCTATGGTCGTAAGGGTCGCCAAATAGCTATGTCAGGAGCATAAGCCGTATGTCCGAGAAACAAAACCTGCATATCGCTTTGCCCGGTGCGGCCGGGAAAATGGGTCAGATGATCGCCTCTCTGGTCGCAGAGGCTGGCGATATTGATATTCTGGCGGCAAGTGAACATCCCCAAAGCCCGGCAATTGGAACGGCCATCGGGGCAGCCACTATCAGCGCGGATGCAAAGATTTTGGGCATTGGTTCAGGCGGGGTCATTATCGATTTTACCCGCCCCGAAGCCACTATGAAACATATTGAAATCGCTGTTGCATCCGGCACGGCTATGGTGGTTGGTACAACCGGGCTGAGTGCTGAACAGGAAAAAGAGTTGGAAAGAGCTGCCCGCCAGATACCGATTGTTTATTGTGCAAACACTTCTGTTGGCGTGACATTGCTTGGTCAGATTGTCGAACAGGTAGCTCGCCAGCTGGATGCGGACTGGGATATTGAAATTGTTGAAACCCACCATAATCAAAAGGTGGATGCTCCTTCCGGAACGGCACTTGCTCTTGGCAAGGCAGCCGCCAAAGGTCGGCAAATTGATCTGGAGACAGAAAAGGAAAGCGGGCGCGATGGCATAACCGGTGCGCGTAAATCCGGAACTATCGGTTTTGCAGCTTTGCGCGGCGGCGATGTGGCAGGCGAACATACAGTGACATTTTTTGGCCAGCAAGAACGTATCGAGATTACCCACCGGGCAACCAGCCGGGTCATTTTTGCTCGGGGCGCGCTAAGGGCAGCACGATTTGCCGCCGCTCAAAAACCTGGTCTATATTCAATGGATGATGTATTGAACGCCTAACGCCCTTTTTAGTTGCTAGGGCATATTATTTAGCGTTTCAGCCGGAGCGTTATAGTCAAAACGCACGCGCCTTAATGCCTCATTTATCGCTTTTGCCAGAGAGGCTTTTTCCACCGGCGGCATAAAGGTGCCGATTTCCATTCTCTGGCTATGGGCGCGTAAGAACAAGCGCGGTTTATGCTCTTGCTCTTTTGTGATCTCTGCATAGACCCATGGGCTTTCAATGGTTTGCCGGTGGTTATGGCCGCGCCAGTTTGTGCGGGTGATTTGCACAAAATGCGGGGTAATTTCCACTGTCTCTACCAATTGTCCTGCCCGGTAATTTAGCTTGAACGCAAACCAGACAATCAGGATTTCTGCCCCTAAAAACCCGATAACAGGCCAGGCACCCAAAAGATAAAATCCGGTGGCGATAAGGCTCATCAAGCTGGCCAGACTAGCCATGAAAATACGAAAGCCTTTCAAGGATAAAGACCGATAGGGCCAAAGCGTGATGACATAGGTTTCCTTTTTTCTATCACCTTCCCGGTTAAACCATAACCGGCTTTGCGGTGCGCCTGTCTGTGACGTCATCTTTTATCCTGTCTTTTATGGGCGCTGGCAGATAGTGCCTCGCTTCTTGCGTATTTTACGTTATTATCATTGAGATAAGTTCATTTTTGAACAGGAAAAGGGTAGGACATATGCCGCGCAAGATGCGTTTAATTGATATCGACAAGGTGTTTGAATCGCTGTCCAAACGCGAACCTGACCCGCGCACCGAGCTAAACTTTCAAGACCCCTATACATTACTGGTTGCGGTCGCGCTTTCTGCTCAGGCAACCGATGTCAGCGTGAACAAGGCAACAGGCCCGTTATTTCAGCGCGCCAATACGCCGGAAAAAATGGTCGCGCTGGGGGTGGAGGGGGTAAAATCCTATATCAAAACCATCGGCCTGTTTAATACAAAGGCAGAAAATGTCATCAAGCTATCAAGGATGCTGATAGATAACCATAACAGCATTGTTCCTGAAGATAGAGCTGCCCTTGAAGCCTTGCCAGGAGTAGGCAGAAAAACGGCAAATGTTGTGTTGAATGAAGCCTTTGGCCATCCAACCATAGCGGTGGATACGCATATTTTCAGGGTTGGCAACCGTACCGGCATGGCACCTGGAAAAACACCTGATGCGGTAGAAAAAGAATTGCTACGGCGTGTCCCGAAACGATTTCAAAAGGGCGCGCATCACTGGCTTATTCTGCATGGCCGATATGTCTGTAAAGCGCGCAAGCCGGAATGTTCAAACTGTGCGATTTCAGAATATTGCCTATATAGGGACAAGCAGTTTTAAGGCTACAAGGATGGCTAGAGTTTGCGCTGATAAAGCGCTTCGCGGCAGTTTTTTTCATCCAGAGGCTTGCCGATAATACGGTTTCGAATATCCAGGGCAGCGATGCGCTGGATGGGGGGGCTATCCGCACCCTCCAGATAAAAGAAAAAATCTACCACACATTCGGTCTGGCGATATTGCCAGATACCCATTTTGCCCTCGATGCGCGCAAAATCTGCAGGGCCCAGAACCACAGCAATATCTTCAATGGGCTTGTCCAGAAACAGGCGCGGATCAATCTCTGTTATCTCTGGCTCTTTTGGTGCCTCGGATATTTTCGGCGGCTGGGGGGGTGTTTCCGGTATAACAGGCACAATGGTCTGGCTGGCTATCTCGCGCGTCTCAATGGCGGCTTCGTCTATGGCTTTATCGCTGTTAATCTCCGGTGTTTGTCCCTCAATTTTGGCAGGTGGAGCAGAGGCGGTGACAGGTTCAGATAGCGGGGATAGTTCAGGGCCTCTCACCGAAAGGGGCTGACAGCCTGCCATCGCCAATAAAAAGGACAGAGACAGGCATAGATTTACAGGTTTAATCACTAACGTTGGAGAAAATTTCACAGGCAGGTAACGCTTTATATAATTTCAGGACAGCATAACAAACAGGGCTAGTCTATCGCGATTATATCTGGCAACAAGGAAAAAATGAACCTTTCAGATTACGCCTTTGCATCAAACGCATAGCCCATTGAGCGCACCGTTCGAATAACATCTGGCCCGCCGGTCGCATTAATGGCCTTGCGCAATCTTCGAATATGCACATCTACCGTGCGCATACCAACATAGACATCATCGCCCCAGACGCTGTCCAGCAGCTGATCTCGCGAATAAACACGTCCCTGATTACGCATAAAATGTTCCAGCAATCTGAATTCTGTTGGGCCTAGATGAATGATATTGCCGCCTCGCAACACCCGCTTTGTTTCCAAATCCAGCTCAATATCTCCGCCGGTTAGCTTGGCATCATATCCGCGTGCATTTCGGCGCAATATGGCTCTGACCCGCGCGACCAGCTCTGCCGGGCTGAAAGGTTTGGTAACATAATCATCTGCCCCACCATCCAGACCGCGTAACCTGTCCCCTTCTTCGCCTCTGGCGGTCATCATTATCACGGGAATTTCTCTGGTATCTGTTCGGTTTCTGAGCTGGCGCAACAACTCTATCCCGGATAGAAGCGGCAACATCCAGTCCAGCAGGATTAAATCAGGCTTATGTTCTATTGCCAGCCAAAGCCCGTCCTCACCATTTTCGCATAGAACCGCCTCATAACCTGCCTGCTGCAAATTATACTCCATCAAGGTTTGAATATCCTGCTCATCTTCAATTACTAGAATTTTCTGCTTCATGATTTGAGTGAATAAACCAGAAATATGACTGTTTTATGACAAGGGTAGATAGACGCAAAACACCGATCCCACGCCAATTTCCGAAGTGATTTCCAGATGACCCTGATGATGGCTAACGATATGTTTAACAATGGCCAGCCCCAACCCTGTTCCGCCCTTGGTGCGCGATCTGTCCTTATCCACCCGGTAAAATCGCTCGGTCAGACGAGGCAAATGCATCTTGTCAATGCCCTCGCCTGTATCGCGCACTTCGATACAACAAAACCGTGTTTGCGGGGCAGCCCGATATTTTACCTCCTGCGTAAGGGTGATAGATACCTCGCCATTCGGCCGGCCATAGCGGATACCATTTTCCACCAGATTTTTTACCATTTGCACCAGCTCATCCTGATTGCCCCTGATAATCAGCGGGGCTTTCGACGGCTGAAATTTCAGCGCTATTTTTGCTTTTTCGGCGTGGTTTTGCAGGCTGGTCATCACCCGGGTACATATCACGCTCAGGTCACATTCATCTTGCGGTATCTGATGTTCGGTTTGTTCAATGCGGGCCAGCGATAGCTGGTCTGTGGCCAGCCGGAAAATACGCTCTGCCTGCTGATGCAAGATAGCCAGAAATTTTTCTCTTGTCTTTTTTTCCGCCCCTGCTGGCCCTTGCAGGGTTTCAATAAATCCCAGGATAGAGGTCAGGGGCGTGCGCAGCTCATGGCTGACATTGGCAACAAAATCAGACCGCATTTTTTCGGCTTCTGCTGCCAGTGTCCGGTCAATAAAGGTGATAGCGGTTCGGCTCTTTTCATCGGCAGAAAAATTTGAAATAAGCACCGCAAAATGTCGCTTTATCGAAAAGCCGGTTGAAAGCTGTACTTCATTTGTCGGAACATGACCCTGATTTACCTGCTGGATAGCCTCCAGAACCATATTATTACGGATGATAAAGGCAACGGGTTTGCCCATATCGATATGCCCGAACAGATCTTTTGCCTGCTGGTTAAATTCGCTAACCTGTCCCCGGTCATTTAAAATAATCAGCGGCAAGGGCAGATTATATAAAATTTCATGGCGATACTGGCTGTCTGTCATCAAGTTGCGTGCCGCCATAGAGGCTTGCTGTTCGGCACTTGAAACTGTCCAAATCAGTTCAGTTAATTCGGTATCATCAAATTCGGTGGCGCGCAGACCCTGCTCTTTGGACGGGGTGAAATTAGCCGGATTATCTGCCTCGGCTTTGGCACGAAAATAATTTCTTAAAAAATTTATCGCCCGCCCTTCCCGGCGCAACAGAAAAAAGCTTGCCCCCACCCCTGCGACGACCACCAATAGCGCATCCACCAAATGGATACGTTCAAAAACAAGCAATAAAGCAACCGCGACTATCACCCCGGACAGAAGCCGTAAAATCCGGCGTCCCAATCCGATTAGGTAAGATGACTCTGCTGGCATGGCAAATATTCTTCCAGGATTATTTTTGCCGTCTTTATGTGAGAGGTAGCTATCCTGCCCCCCACCTGTTTATAAGGATTCATAGGCTGCCAATGCAGCGGCGTTTACCAGATCATTTACCGTCGCGCTCATCGGAATAATCTGGAAAGGATGTTCAGCGTTCAAAATCATCGGCCCTATCACCGTGCCGCCGCCCAGCTGTTGCATCAGATTAAAGGATATATTGGCAGAATGCAGACCAGGCATAACCAGAATATTGGCTGCTGCGGTCAGGCGCGAAAACGGATAGCTACTTTGCATCAGATCAAAATCCAGCGCAATATCAGCCGTCATCTCGCCTTCATATTCAAAATCCACCTTGCGTTTATCCAGAACCGTCACCGCATCGCGTGCGGCCTGGGAAATATCACTGGCTGGCCGCCCAAAGCTGGAAAATGATAAAAAGGCGACACGTGGTGTATGTCCCATTAGCCGGGCTTTTTCTGCAATGGCCTCGGCAATATCGGCCATCTGCTCGCCAGTTGGACGTTCATGGATAGACGTATCGCCAATAAACACCGTCCGGCCTTTGGATATCAGCATCGAGGTAGCGGCAAAATCCTTGCCTTTGGCCGGGTCGATAACACGGGTAACATGCTCAAAACTGGCCTGAAATGAGCGGGTCATGCCGGTTACCAGCGCATCAGCATGGCCATGGGCGACCATACAGGCGGCAAAAACATTGCGATCCAGATGTACCATGCGCTGGCAATCGCGCTGCAAAATGCCTTTGCGCTGTAATTTTTTATACAGATATTCGATATATTCCTTATTGTGATCGGAAATTTTGGCATTGATGATTTCAAAATCTATGCTGCCTTCCAGACCCATTTCCTCGATACGCTGTTTGATACGCGCTTCGCGTCCCAGCAAAATAGGCTGGCCATAGCCGGCATTGCGAAAGGCGATCGCCCCGCGAATAGAGACCTCTTCCTCGCCTTCGGTAAAGACCACCCGCTTTTGTTCTGGTGTGATGCGGGCAAATACGTCCTGCAAAAATGATGCGGTGGGATCCAGCCTGGCAGACAGATTGCGCTTATAGGCTTCGATATCTTCGATAGGTTTGCGTGCAACCCCTGTTTGCATGGCCGCCTCTGCCACAGCAGAAGATACAGCCGATATCAGGCGCGGATCAAACGGGGCTGGAATAATATATTCTGTCCCATAGCGCAGCTGTTCTCCGGAATAGGCGTGATTAACCTCATCGGGGACATCTTCGCGTGCCAGCATGGCTATCGCATTGGCAGCAGCAATTTTCATTTCCTCATTAATTGCGGACGCGCGCACGTCCAGTGCGCCGCGGAAAATATAGGGAAAGCCCAGCACATTATTTACCTGATTGGGAAAATCTGACCGGCCGGTAGCGATAATGGCATCCGGACGGGCTTTTTTGGCTTCATCAGGCATAATTTCCGGCTCGGGATTGGCCATGGCAAAAACAATGGGCTTGTCGGCCATGGTTTTCAGCATTTCCGGTGTCATTGCCCTGGCAACAGACAGACCCAGGAAAACATCTGCCCCCTTGATGGCATCTGTCAGGCTGCGGGCATCTGTTTT
>Ga0181581_10000946_pt1 | contig 22306 bp, 13 predicted proteins | sample 071ome_22_FD_132433 | JGI IMG/M metagenome (GOLD analysis project Ga0181581, IMG submission 132433) | Coastal salt marsh microbial communities from the Groves Creek Marsh, Skidaway Island, Georgia - 071404AT metaG (megahit assembly) | ecosystem: Environmental > Aquatic > Marine > Intertidal... | reverse complement strand
ATCAAAAGTAAATTGGGAAAAATTAGGAATAATATATTTTGATCAAATAATAGATCTCCAAAATTCCAACAAAATCCCTCCCTTACTTTTAAATTTCCTATATTCCCCCCTAATATATTTAATTAACTATCCAAAAGAAAAAACTTTAGTTGAAAATTTAGGTGCAACTAATATCTTAGAAGCTATACATGTTTTTAGATCAAATAAAATCTCACTTAATTTAATCCAAAATATTATTTCAAAGTCCTGGCACAATTTTAATAAAAACTGGATTAGATCTCCCATAACGAGCAATATACATAATATTAATTCACTGCAAGAACTCTGCCAAAAATATCGTATATCCAATAATTCCCTTACATTTAATCAAAAAAGATTGGCAAAACTATTGCTTACATCATCACCTGATTTAAAAATCAAAATTTTCAGTGACTCTGAAAGTATTAATAATAATTTAAATATAATTGAAAATATCACTAATTCCGGTAAATTAGGACGTAATAATTTTATTGATAAAATTAAAAATTTCAGTAGTAATAATAATTTAACCTAAATAAGTCTCAAAGTTTTGTGATATAATTAAAAAACAAGTAACTTTATTTTACTCAAATCTAAACAGATTAAAAAAAGAACAAAAATACATTAACAGGGGAAGAATTATGGTCACTCAATTAATTAAATGTTCAAATAATTTAGCTCTTCCTCCCGTAGAAAAAAAAATTTTTATTGATTTAGACTTAAAAATTACACAAATTAAAAAGCACCTAAGAGATGAATTTAATCTTGATCATACCAAATTTGTCATTTTTTTCGAAGATAATACTAAATGGAACCGTTTGAATGATAGTGACATTCCAAGTAAGTTTGGTTTCAGAGGAGATATCAAACAAATAGATATCAAGAAGCAAATAGATTTAACCAATTTTTATAAAAAATTCAAAAAAAATTCATCTGAAATAATTAATTATCCATATGGAGTCCTACATGTATCTCAGCTAGATCCAGAAACAACAAAACAAAAATTAGTAGATGTCACAAATTCTTTTTTGCAACAAGCATTAGATGATCCTTCAAATGTATCCTTTTCTATACCAAGTAGAGGTGGAGATAACATAGGTTTTGATGAAGATTCGGAACTTGTTTTACTTGGAAAACAAAAAATCGCAAGACAATTTAGAAACCTTTCTTCTGTTAAATCAGTACAACAATTAACTGAATTAATGAAAATATTACATGAGCAATTAAATCGAGGTATTCATAGTGCAAAAAGAGATATTTATTACCAGGCAGTAAATATATTCGAAAAACAAGATACTAGTGATAGTCTAATAGAAGATATTGGGGCAATGCTACAAGTTACTCGATCCTCAATGAATGTCACTGCCTCAGCGAAAGGTAATGTTGTTGGTCACATTGAATTTGAAGAACAAGGTAATTATAAAGATTGTACAAAACAAGGCAATTCAGTTCAGATTTCACCTAATATTGATGATTATACCAAAATGCAAAGTGATGCAGAATTCGTTTTGGTAATAGAAAAAGATGCAGTATTTAACCGATTATCTGAAGATAAATTTTATAATTATGTACCTTCTATTTTAGTCACTGCTAAGGGGCAGCCAGATATGGCCACTCGTATGTTTCTTAAAAAAATTAATGATGAACTAAATTTGCCAATTTTAGCAATAATGGATGCAGATGTCTATGGGTTTGAAATTCTCCGAGTATACTCTGTTGGTAGTAAAGCTTTGAGTTTTGAGGCTGCAAATTTAGCTGTTCCAAATATCCAGTGGTTGGGATTATTGCCATCTGATTTAAGAGAAGACTCTGGTTTTGGCATTCCTAAAGATACCCATATTAAAATGACTAAAAGTGATGAACGTAGAATTAAATTGTTATTAGATGAAGAATTTGTAAAAAGAAAACCAAAATGGAGAGAACAAATTGAAATTTTACTGCAAGATGGGATAAAAGCTGAAATTCAAGCTTTAAATGCCCAAGATCCACAATATATAACCAACCATTACTTACCACGAAAGTTGGAGGAAGGAGATTTTATTTGATATCTCACTCCGTATGTTAAATTTGAATATAATCTCCGATAAATATGTTCATATCTAAATTCTAACCATATTATTTTAGTAAGTCAAAGAGTTAAGTATATTATTACTAAGTGAGTTAAAATATGAACGAAAAGTCTATGTTAGAACTTTCTATCTCCGCAGATGAAAATTTGAGATCAAGTATTGAAAGTGCTAATTTTGCTAATTTTATCAAATCATATGACTCCTACGAAGAAGTGATCCACTATTTTGAGGGTGTAGGTAAACATACTGAAAGTCGAGAATTTTTGAGTAGATTACTTACAATATTAAATCAGTTAGTTGAAAGTAAAGATGAGGATGCTAACAAATACGATAAATTTGGAAATGAATTTGTTGTATTTGCACATCACTTCAAAGCTAAAATATTAGAAACCTTAGATTTAGATTTAGATATTGCTCTCAGTGAAAGAAAAAATGCATTTGAGAAAACCACTGGGATTTACAAATTGGAACAATTATCGTATTTTATGATTAATCTCATTATTACAGATAATTTCATTTTATTAGCATCCATGTTATCACATTTAGAAAAATCAAAAGAAGATTATTTAGACTCTATATATGATGAAATATGTGATTTCCAAGATTATTCTGATTGGTTAGATAAAAAATTAGATCCTGAAAAAATTGCTGAACAGATTTATGACAATTTCGCCGTTCTTTTAGCTAGTTTAGCTGATCTATCAAATGAAATAAAGAGTATTTCAAAAAAAGCTAGAAAATCAATTTCAAACCTTGAAAACTTTTCCTCAATAGATTATAGCTATTTAAAATCACGAATAAATTCAGTGGAAGCAAAAATAATTTCTGAAACTGTTGATGATGTTAATGAAATTAATGATAGCCATGTTAAATCAAAAGTTATACCATATACAACTTTAATTGATAATAATATAGACGAGGTAGAAAACTTACTTGAGAAATTTGTTAAAAAGAAAAAATTAAATTTTGAAGTATCCGTCTCATCTGTTCCAATAGTTGGCGCAAATCCTGCAAATTCACCTCATCTTGCCATTATAGGTCAAACTGGGTCCGGAAAAACCACTCTTACTAAACAAATCATAAAAGAAAATATTAGAGTTCATGATGCATCAATCATTGTTTTTGATCATCACCACGAATATTCAGATATAGCCGATAAAATAATACAAATTGGTGGCTCGAAAAAAAATGATGCTTTCAAATATTATGAACTAAATGATATTAAATTAGCCTTGCAAAACACAAGGAAATTTATGGATGATCAAAATGAAAGTCATTTTATCAATAATGATAACCAAGATATGAGCTCCGGGGATTACTATTCACCTGAACTTGCGATTGAACGAATTTGTTCATTTACAGAAGATGTAGTCGATAAAATAGTTCAAACTGATAAAAATAATATTATGCCTATTAAAAAAGGAGAAATTTTAGTTTACCAAATAAATATGGATAATGATAAAATAAATCAAAGGATCATCGCATTTTTTATGAAAAAAATACTAGATTTGGCAAAACACAAAGCTCTCCCTACTAAAACAATAATTGTTCCTGAAGAGGCTCAAAAAATTTCAAATACTGCTTTTGAAGATATTGCATCTGAAGGACGCAAATTTGGACTCTATTTGACTTCAGTCACTCAATCATTTGAATTTAATAAATCAGTATTAAACAATTCAGAATTAATTATTTTCAAATCTCATAAAATAGATAAAGATAGCCAAGTGTATGATTTATTTACTGATAATGCGAAAATATTATTATCAGAATTAGAAGTTGGTGAGTATTTAAGTTATAATAGGGATAAGAAACGATGGGTTCTTTCATATAATCCTGAATCTTTAACGGCATTACATGCAAAAACCACAATTAAAAATAAAATTAAAAGACTTGAAAAATTAATATAATTTTTACTAATTAATTATCATTTTTTAATTAATTAAATTGTTATATGAGTAATGGTTATTTATGAAAAGAATCCTATAATATTTTATGGAAGATAAAAAGGTGCTTCAAACAAAATTGGTGGTTGAATATGAACAATTAATCACTAAAATAGAAGACCTTGAAGGCGATTTAGGCTATGTTTCCGGAAATAATTTAGATGATTTAAATCTATTAATTGAATATAAAGATCGTTTGGAAAACGAAATTAACTCTTTTCCTGGACAAAAAACTCCTAAAAAAATTATTAAATCCAAAGAAAAACCAAAAACATCAGGTTCCTCATTTAATTTAGATTATATTCTTTCTCTATTTGGGGTTTTATTGTTATTAAATGTATTTTACTCTATGTCACTAACTAGTATCGTAGGAGGCTTCCCCTCAGATATTATTGATTATATCTTAGGGAGTGGTTCAAGCACAACATATGATCAATTTATCTCTAATCTTACATCGCAAAGTGATACTCTTCCAATATTATTTATCACAGGGTCAAGCTTATGTCTTATAGGAGCGATTATCTCTAAAAATCGTCAAACGTATTATGATATTTTAATAGGTTTAGCGCTATTAGGGTTTGCATTAAACTATTCCTACGATCTTGTTTTTTCTTCCTCAAATAATGAATTTGCAAACGAATTCACCGCCTCTACATTATTATTAGGGTCTATACTATCTATTATTGCTTTATCTTTTCTATTAGAAAGCTTCAAAACTGAAATAAGATATGAAAAATTATTTTTGATTTTTTCAGCTCTCTTAACATTTTACAGCGGAGTCACTCTTCTACTTTATTGGGTTTCTTTCATACCAGATAATGTTGAAGAATTGGTATTCCAATGGCCCTTGATCACCATCTCATTATTAATTAGTTTCTCATTATATGCCTTGACCTATTTGCAAAAGTTAATTTCTAATTTAAATTTGAATTTCTCAGTTCACAAAACTCTTACACTTTTGGGTTATGTTTTTCTCACAAACGCCTTTTATACAATGACATTATACAGTATTCCAGGTGGATTCCCACAAGATATAATTCAATTTTTTATTGGTGGCTCTAGTACACAAATCTCTACCTTGGCCTTAATAGAGAGCTTAAATGCCGATTTAGTTTTGACAATAATAGTTGGTGAATTAGCACTTGGTCCATTTTTAATCACATTAGGTTTTTTCCTAAAAAAGGATGAAAAAACCATATTTACACTTTTCTCAATGTTTCCACTTTTTGCATTCTCTTCATTATTCAATTTCAATTTTTATGCCAACCGTGATCCAGCATATATTCAAGGGGCCATGGATGATTTCTTAATATTTTATGGTATCATACTAGCATTATGGTCTATATTTACTTTGTTAGAAGGATTTTTTATAAACACGAAACTATCCAAATTCTTCTCATTCACAACCGCCATTTTGATTTTTGCAGGTAGTGCTCAAATATTACTTTTCGCTACAAATAATTCTAATTTAGATGATTTAATCTATTCCTGGCCATACATAACTATCTGTTTATTCATGGCAACACTAAACAAAACAATAGCAAGCATAAGATCATTATTCTAGTAGATATTTCATTAGTAGAGCATCTTCACCGTCTGAATAATAACTCTTGATTATTTTTTCACTTATAAAATTCAAATTTTCATATAATTTGATCGCTCCATAATTTGAATTTCTAACTTCCAATGTTATTTGTTCCATATTTTTTATCAAATTTGCTTTTTTCAAAATATCATGCATCATCATTGTCCCTAGCCCCATCCTTCTCGCATCTGGCAAAACCGCAACTGATACAATATGTCCTTTTTTTGTACTCCTCATCCTCCAGGGTGTAGAAAAACCTCCTTCCACTCGCATTAAAATATAGCCCACTACTCTACCATTCAATAATGCCACGCATGATGTTTTTTGCCATGATTTTATTAATTCAATAAAATATGCTATGGGATAATTCTCTGGTAGACATACTCTGTTAATATGAACGATATCTTCAAGATCTTTAATATCAGGATCTCTTATTTTGATATCATTCTCTATCATTTTATTATCTTAATATAATACAGATTTAAAAATACTGATTTCCCTTAAAAATAAAATTAGTTATATTCACATTTTTAAACATTATATTTCACGTTCCAAAGTATTTCAATTACTTCAATTTATCTTGTTCCCTATTCGATTTGAAATTCTTTTAATAAAAACAATTTAATATATTTTAACACATAGAGATAATATGAAGATAAATCGAAAAATCATAGATATCATATATCTTGGTTTTTTTTCTATTTTCTTAATATTATTCGTATCAGGTCAATTTACTTCAATCACTGGGTACTCATTAGTTGTCATCGATAATGCAGATCCTAATTCAATGTTTCCAACGTATTTTCAAGGTGATCTTTTTATTATTCACAAAGACACCCCTTCTGACATAATTATTGGTGATGTAATCGTCTATCTATCAAATTCAAACAATAGAATTATACATCGAGTGATTGACATTTTTATTGACTCTTCCCAAAATTATTTTTTTAGAGTTAAAGGAGACAATCCTATTACAAATTATCGTCCTGATAATTATGATGAAGGGACTTTTATTCCATTTGATGCAGTATTAGGAGAAATTCTGTTCCGAGCTCCATATTTAGGTCACTTATCATTAACCCTTCAGCAAAATATTTTCATTCAATCCTTAATGTTCATTATTTCAATAATTGCAATTTTATTCCTATTTTTATGGGATGAAAAAGAAAATGCAGAGGATAAACAGTATTATGATCTAACAAAAAGTAACATATCCTCTAAACTTTCCATGATGAATTTACAATTTTCATCATTCTTGAAACTTATTTTTAATAATAAAAATCGGATCTATAGTTTACTAATCTTTTTTGCCATTACTTTCATACTCATTTTATCTATATATTCGCCAAATTTACTTTTATCCAGTGATGATAAAATCAGAGGTATTCAAAGTATTACTTATGATGATGAAATCAGTTTATTAGAAAATGATGGTCTGCCGGACTCTATTTTTGTGAATGTATTTATCACGGTATATGATAATGGAAATATCTTAAACTACATCGAGTCTATTATTTTAGAAGTATATTTCAATAATACACTTCTGACTGAGACAAACTGGAACACATTTCGCCCTATTAAAGGTGAATTTACATATGGAGGGTCCATTATTATCCCTTCTACCCACTTTGAATTATTTGGTGAATCAAATACAATAATTGTAATTCTTACTCCTTATGTGAATACATTATTTGGGTCTGAATTATTGGACTCCTACAACTCTTCTACCATAATCGATATTTAGCTTTTTCTCAAATAATTCAAGTTTCATGTACTAAATGAATAATATTAAATTATAATAAATTTAAACTCAATTATCTCATGAAAAGATTGGTTTTTGTATTAATCGCACTTTCTTTACTTTTACCATTTCAAGTATACTCTGAACCTTCTTATGGTGAAATATCCGATAAAAATTATCCTTCATTATCAGTTGTGAAATGGATTGACCAAGATCAAGTTATATTAGGTGATACTATTTCAGTTACTGTCAATATTACTAACTTTTCAAATTCATATGCTTATAATATTTCTATCCAAGAACCAACTTTTCAATCTAATATTATGAATGACTCAAGAAATCATACTACCTATACATGGTTTGAGATTGGCTTCGGAGGTTCCATATCATATTCCTATGACATAACTCCCTCTGTAATCGGTCAATTTACACTAGAACCAACAACCATTTCTTATTATGATGAAAATAATACTATTTACAAATCTCAATCTGCTTATCTCCCCTTTGAAGTTAATACGGAAGCACCACCAGAATTAGACTCTGAAATATGGCGTAATATTCTTATTATGGTCAGTATATTTGTCGCAATCCCAATAGCCTTGTTTACTATTTTATCTTATCAAAAGAGGTGATTGTTATATCATTGAAATTATTGCTTAATAATACTAATCGCCGTTTTTTACTAGTAGGAGGCAAAGGAGGAGTTGGAAAATCAAGTATTTCTGCGTCAATCGCTACCACTTTTGCCAATAATAAACAAATGACTTTGATAATCTCAACTGATCCTGCACATTCTCTGAGTGACTCCTTCAAACAGGATTTATCTGGAGGAGAACCTGTTCCCATTGTTGGTTTGCCTAATTTATTTGCGATGGAAATCGATCCAAAACAATCTTCGGATGATTTTAAATCTTTAGCAAATATCAATAAACAAGAGGATGCAGATAATTTAATGTCTCAACTCTCTCAATTTGGGTTGGACGATTTAGATGGTATCTTCGACACAATGCCCCCCGGTATTGATGAGGCCTTGGCCTTAGCAAAGGTTATTCAATTCATAAAATCTGAAAAATACTCACATTTTAAACGTATTATTTTTGATACTGCTCCAACTGGGCATACACTTAGAATGTTGTCATTACCTGATTTTCTCGACTCCTTCATGGGAAAAATCATAAAATTAAGAGTAAAAATGAATAATGCAACTTCTATGTTTAAATCTTTAATGGGGGTAGAGACACAACCCGATAATACTTTGGAAATTATGGAGCATCTAAAATCAAGTATGAACATAGTTAGAGATTTATTCAAAGATGGATCTCAAACCGAATTTATAATTGCTACTATCCCGACTATGATGGCAATAAATGAGTCTGAACGACTTAAATCACAATTAAATCAAGAGGGTATAAGTGTAAACCATATTATTATTAATCAGATACAAAATGACAATTCGAATTGTAGTTTTTGTAATGTTAGATCAAAAGGACAAAGTGAAAACCTAAAGTATATACAATCAAAGTTTGAAGAATTAACTTTAACTACATTACCTTTTTATGACAAAGAGATTACAGGGATTGGATCACTAACTATGATGGGTTCAGATATATTCCGTTAATAAATTAATTTAACCATTCTGATTTAATATTTTCTAAGACAACTTCTATATCGTCTTTGCTAATATGTCTATGTGTGGTAAACCTAATCAAATTATTTGAAAAAGGGACGCAAAATATATTGTTTTTTGCAAGTAAATCAATTCCTATTTTTGAGTCATTAAATATCTTTTTTGTATCACAAACAACGATATTCGTTTTTGTGTCCCATACTTCTAATCCTATATCTATCATACCTTCTGCTAATAATTTAGCATTTTCATGATCTTCATTTAATCTCTCTCTCATATTTTTTAAGGCTAACAATCCTGCTGCTGCAATCACACCAACCTGTCTCATACCTCCGCCTAACATTTTTCTTTTTTTTCTAGCGATATTGATGAATTCATCATTTCCTGCAACTATACTGCCAATTGGTGCACTTAATCCTTTTGACAAACACGCGGATATAGAATCTATATTTTTTGTATATTCTTTGATATTTGTATTATATGCTTCCACTGCATTAAATATTCTTGCACCATCCAAGTGTATATTCAAATTATTCTCTAGTGCAACTTCAGTCATTTCATTCATTTGATCTTTATTTAAAGGACTTCCTCCATGTCGGTTATGTGTATTTTCAATACATAGTAAACTAGTATTAGGATAATGAATATTTTCATCTCTAATACATTTTTCAATTTTTTCCTTTGAAGCATATCCTTTATTAGACTCATATAATTTTGGTATTGCTCCTGCTATTGCTGCTAATCCTCCAACTTCATAATAATATATATGTGACTCTTTCTCAAGAAGAATTTCATCTCCAGGTTTTGTATGTGACATTACTGAGACTAAATTTCCTTGTGTCCCAGATGAAACAAATAATGCACTTTCCATCCCAAATAATTTTGCTGCATATTCCTCTAATTCATTCACAGTTGGGTCATCCCCAAATACATCATCTCCAACTGCTGCATTTTTCATAGCTACTCTCATATCTTCAGTTGGTTTTGTCACCGTATCACTTCTAAGGTCTATGTATTCCATAATTATTATAGATCTTTGAATCATAAATATTTTTTACAAGTATGCAATCATGATGCAATATAAATGAAAATTTACATTCAATTATACTGGTACTTATGATGGCTTGCAATAATTATCTTAAAGTATCGTATAATTATATCAAAAATATAATGACCTATTCTGGTGTTTTTATTGCAGTTGAAGGTGTTGATGGATCTGGTAAATCTACTCAAATAAAATTGTTAAGTGAAAAATTGGCCGAATTAGGTTATGTCATTCATACCACAACTGAGCCCTCATCTGGAAAATTAGGTCCAATTTTAAGAGATTATTTATCAAATCCAAATTCTCAACATGCCGTTGATGCATTATTATTTGCCGCTGATCGTATTGAGCATTATTATGAAGAGATCCTACCTAAACTACAGTCTGGCTCTATTGTAATTTGTGATCGATATAAACTATCTTCAATAATCTATCAAGGCTTAAATGGATTATCAGAAGATTGGATTGCTATGATAAATAACAAGGTTCCTGACCCTGATTTGACCATATACTTAGATGTTTCTGCAGAAATTGCAGTTAACAGGTTTGAAAATAATCGAAATAAGTTAGAAAAATTTGAGACTTATGATAATTTGAATTCTTTAATAAAACGTTATGAGTTATACAAACCTAAAAACACTGTTGTAATAAATGCAGAACAATCAGTGGAAAAAGTATTGGATAATTTAACAAAAATGGTAATCAAATACCTATCAGATAAGAATTGAACCTTTTCCATTTTAATAAAATTATTTTAATTTGTTAAATATTTCAATTAAATGGGAATTATATTTAAACTTGTACGTTTCAGTTTATTATGTATTAAACAGTACTATTGAGTTATTTAACTCAAAAAAGCTGTAAATTTCTGGCTTGATTATAATGAGTAAATTATCTAAAAGTTCCACTTCTACCAAGTATATAACTAGAAGGATAAGGGATGCAGAAGGTAATATCATTGTAAAAAGATATAAAAAAAGAGAAAATGCAATTCCAATAAAAATCCCATGGGAACGAACTCCATCTATTATTTCAGGTTCAATTTCTGGAGCATATGCATATTTAATTAACCAATATAATTCAGGTAGTTTAGGTTCTAGTTTATTTTTTCCCGAAATAAGTCAACAAATAAATACGTTCTTTAGCTCCTTAGAGGGTATTGCGTCACTATTTTTAACTGGAAGTATTGCTGTTGGTTTAGGTACCTTTTTAGGATGGTCATTAATCACTCAAGGTTTTAAAATTAAAAAATGGGGAGGGGCAGCTCGTCAATTATTAGCTATCGGGGCAATGTTATTATTTACAACGGCTGTTTTTTCATCATTCATTAATGAGGCAGGGATAATTAGACATCAAGATGATACAATTGATGTGAATGAAAATTATGATTTAGAAAATTTAGACTCTCCTTTTTATAAAGAATTATTAAATGGGTTATTAGATCTTTTAGGGCCATTGCCGGATCCCTCATTATTAATCGCCACAGTAACATCTTTGGACGGTCAAGAGCTGAGTAGGCTAGATGATACCTATCTTTGGCGCTATAGAGTAGCAGATACTTATGATCCTGATACTAGAGATTATGTAAATAATTTTGACCAATATTTAACTGATTTTTCAAGCGCAGCACCACTTGTGGGTAGTTATCCCAATGGATCAAAAGGATTTAGAGTTTCCCAACAATATCTAAATCCTACTGCTGGGTTTACAGATGGTTTATTGACACCTTGGAATTCAATATATGACTCACAAGTAGATATCTCTTCTCCTCAAATAGAAGCTAATAATTTAGAAGCAGGAGATTTTGTTGAATTTTCATCAATTGAAATGCAAAAAGATATTAATTCACGAAATATAATACAAGCTGCATTAACAAAATCAAGAACATCAGGTTATTTTGATTTTGATGCATACTACATTCCAGAGCAACAAGAAAATATCGCACAAAATTCTATTTCATATGGCGATTTTCTAAATGCTATGTTAATTGATGGTTATAAATCTGATTTAGTCAATACACGTAATGATGCAATCGAAGATGCTGGAAGTTTAAGTTCTATATGGGGCTCATCTTCATTACCTGATTATTATGATATTAATGAAAATAATACTGAATTTGGTGATGCATCTGTTTATAATGGGAAAATTCTATCCTATCAAGCTAATTTAGATCAAAGTGTTTATGGTTTAATATTGCAAGTGCATAATCAAATTCAAAATGCAGTTTTAGACTTACTTACAAATCCGACCGCAGCAGAAACTTTCTCATCTACCTCTGACAATAGTGGAAATAATGAAGCTCCACCTGGAGAAGATCGAGCATTTTATTTTTGGCGTCAAATAGAGAATCAACAACTTTTTGGTATCAAAGATTTCTTAGTTGGTTATGTTAATATGTTAAGGTCTTTGAATATTCCATCAAGATTAGTAATTGGTTTTAATTCTGGTACAATTGATGAGGCAACTGATACAATTTCCATTACTGCAGGTGATGTTTCTCCTTGGGTGGAAGCACTTATACCTTGGACAGATCAAAATGGAGATTTACAATATAGTTGGGGCGCTTTTAATCCATTACCCAAATTATCTTTATTATTATCCGAAGGTAGATTCGTATACGGCCAAAATTCATTGGGAGGTCAGCCAACCATTGAATTAGATTCAACCTCTGGTGTCGAAACTGATTTAGGTGGAGATATAGGAAGCTTCTCATTGGCAGAAATGAATAAGCCCTTCAACTTTGGTTCAAGAGTTTTATTTGAAGAAATACCTGCACCTAATCAAAAAATCGAATTTAAAATATTGAACGAAGAAGAATTATTATCATTAGCTGCAGGCAATGCCGCAGACATACTCAATGCAGGTACTGATTTAGGTACTATCACGACAGATGGAGATGGTGAAAATTGGGCTAACTTATCTATTACAGTATCCACTGATAAATCTGCTGTACTAACAGTTGATGGTGTTGATACGAACCTCGAAGGTGAATATCCTGCAATAAATATACTGGGAGGGGAGGGCGAACGAAATTTATTTGCGATTGTAGCTAGATATGCTCTTGAAGTTGATTTTATAGTTGTTGGATGGAAATTAGAAGCTTCAATTTCTTTATCAAACACAGATGATGATGTTGATACTGTTGAGATCCCAGATGCATTAGATTTATTCGATGGTGATGAATTCAATACCTCATTTACATATGCAGGAGAGGAATTAGGATATAGTATTCAGGTCAATGATCCCGAAGGTCTCCCCATTCAAGATGTTGCATTAGAAATTTTATGGCTTTCACCTGATGATTTAGCTGGCATCCAAGATACTCTTATTTCTGGAAATACAGACTCATTAAAAGCAGATATTGGCGATGATAATCCAATTACTGGAGCAGATGGATCATATTCATTTGATTTTACAACACCAACTGCAGATGCAGGTGTGGAATATTATACATTAATGGCATGGATACCTAACACTGTTTTTTATGCAACTCTATACATTCATATGAGTGAAGATTTTTCTCTTACCTATGAAATAGTGGACTATGGTGATTTTCTAATAAATCTAACTGAGACCATAGATTGGACAATCAATTTTACGGCATTATTCACAGATGATACACTTAATACAATTTTACTGCTAAATGGTGATGCTCCTGTAAACGATCGTACGCCAGATGAATTAGCATTAGATTATTATTTAATAACAAGGGATGCTTTTGATCTCGCTCCTGCTGCACCAATAAACCCTTTACTTCCTGCAACTGATAGAGATAATTATTTCTTAAATGAAATTAGTAGTTGTGAAACTGATTATAATGAAGTCAATGTTAATTGTTACAAGTTAAGTGAGTCAAACACTACTATGGGTGTACTTTCAGGCACAACAGTTTCTGATGGTCAAGGTCGTATTGCAATGGTTGGAGGTGCAGTCCCATTAGGTTCTTATTACTTAATAATTGAATTAGTTATTCCAAATCAAGATAATAAATACTTTATCAACGACAGTCAAAGATTTGTTTTTGCACCATTTGGTCTTTCTAATGCAAATGTAAATTTCAATTTACCTATCGTACAATTTGATGATGTAAATACAATTCATGAAAATAATGATCAATTATTTGAATATACAGAATCAAATAATTATGAATTTTCAGTCTCATATCTAATTAACATAATTTTTGGGTTGTTATTACTACCAATCATAATACATAGAAACCGTAAAATAAACAAAGGAGGTTTAATACAATGAAATTCAAATCTCTGAGTGTTTTATTGTTACTCACTGTTTCTCTATTCATAAGTCCATTATTAATCTCTGGAAATGAATTCTCAAACATAAGTCACATCTCAAATGAGAAAAATTTAGAAGTTTCAAACAATTTTAAACCAAATTTGATTTCACAAACATCTGATGTCTTCAAAAGCTCAAGACATTACCCAACACATCAAAATCAAAAAGTATTTAGAAGCTCTGCAACATTAGATACAAAAAATTCATTTTCAACTTCCATAACTCAAAATTCCATCACATTAGACCAAGAAGGAGAGTACTATTGGGATGAAGCTATTCCAATAACTGGGGTTGTCACAGATACAAGAGATGAATTATTCCCAGGTGTCGAAGTTTATCTATTCCTAAATGAATCTGATATTAGTGAAGGTAACGAGGTAGCCACTGCAACAGCCAATGCAAATGCAATATTTGCATTTTCAAGGGATTTTCTTCAAAATCAAATAGGTTTTTGGAATTGGACTATATGGTACCCTGATCAAGATGATGGTGATGCAGACTTTGGGATTGATTGTTTTGAATGTGCTAAAGTGGTAGATACAGGTAATTTTACTCTATATGATGAAATTTCATTTTCTGCTGTGAGAGATTCAGGTGAGCAAATTGCACCAGCTGATGATATACAATTTACTGGCTCAATTGAATTAAGAAATGGGAACCCAGTTCCAGTCGCAATTCGTAATAATTATGCTTTGACATACACTATAAATTATAATGAAGTAGGTTCCACAACTAATAACTCATATTTTGGAACTTCAAGTTCAATAACATTTAATGATAATTATCCTGGAACTACTGCAGACTCAGGTACAATTACAATCGAAATTAATGGTACAACACCATATTATAAATATCAAAATAATGACCAGACCGAAACTTTGACATTTTCTATAGTTACTGATTGGGTTTTTAATTTAGCTAATACACAAGTTGATGGAGTCGCCACAACTCAATCAGATTTCAACAATCAATTTCTCTCAAGAACTAATCAGGAAATAATTATTTCAGGTGTATTTAATTCTTCTTCAGAAGGAGTAGATGCTAATTTATGGAATAATGTTCCTATAAATATTGAAATTGATGGTGCAGGTATTTCAAATACAAATACTTCAATGGACTTTACTGTAAATACAGTGTCTAATGGTACATTTTTCGCAACATTCATACTAAATACTGCTAATTTCTCTAATCCTACTGAAAATTTAATTATTACAATTACGAATACAGATCCTAATGATTTATTATCTTCAGTAGAAGAAGTAAAAACCATCCAAATAAAACTAAAAGCAGAAGCTGATGATTTAACCAATGTTAATTATTTTGGTACTTTAAATGCAACAGACTATGATGAGACATTATATTATACTAATGATGGAAATGACTTCACTATAAATGGTACAATATTAGATGAAGCAGGTCGAGGAGCAGAGGGGGTGAAAATAGTATTTCATATTACAAATCAAAATACTACTAATGAAGCCGATGCTACTACACTCTATTCTTCAGAGACTGATTTATTAGATTTAGGCTTAACTATATCTGAATTGACAACCAATGCAAATGGTCACTTCTTACTAACATTTGAATTACCCGAAATCTCTGAAGACCAAAAATATTTTACAGTTAATATTACTATCGCAAATGATGCAGTATCAGACTCTTATCGATGGGAAAATAATAAAAATGAACAATCTTCTGTTTTTACCTTTGAATACCTGAATTTTGATGATATCACTACCTCAAGTATTGATTTCAAATTCCATAATGATACTGCTAATGAAATAACTTTAGAAGATGGTATCGTATTTCTAAATTCAACATTTTATGAAACTTACCAAAATTCAAGTCTAAATTATAAATTCACAATCGAAATTAAAGATAAACATGGAAGAGTTCCAATCGGTTTAACACTAAACCTCAATATTGATGTTGCATTTCATACCTCCGCCAATGAAGCAAATTCAAGAAATACAACACAACTAGCTATAACTTCCGATAATAATGGTGTCTTCACATTGTTCATACATAATATTACGAGTTTTGATACTTCCGTTTTTGCGAAAACACATGGTGCCGCATTCAAATACTTGTTTACCATTGCAGATAGTGATTTTGATATAAACTCCGAAACTTATGGTCAACAAATTACAATCTTTGGTCCAGATAATACTTCCATGGACTTAAATGATCTAAGTGCTGAGGATGTAAGCTTCTCAAATCTTGCTGATGAATCAGAAGCAAATATTACCATTACATTAAATATTCAAGATTTTGAATCATATGGTATTGATTATACCAACATACGAAATGTAACAATATATTGGCGTGCCACTACTTCAGGAGGTTATAATTCAACCTCAATTAATGATTTTGATTTTTCATCTGTAAATTGGAATATTGCAAATATGACATATAATAATCTTGCAGACCGTTTTCAATTTATTTTAAGTTTTCCCGATCATGGCCATGGATATTTCTTCCAGGTATATTTTATTGTATATGATCTATCTGGACATGGAGTCAACGCTAATGAAATCACGAATGGTGGTAATCAATGGACAAATGGACTTCCAGATTATGATCCTTCCCAAGCCAATCAAGGTTATGATGTAACTGTCTCTAAATTTGCGAATATAACTGATTTTAGCAATCCTGGTCAACCATATTTGATCCAAATGGGTGACTCATTAATTAGACAAATTGATGTACCAAATGATGTTTTAATAGACGGTAAAAGTATTGCTACTGGATACAATATCACAAGTTTACAAAATAATGTTACAATCACATTAAATTTAGAAGAAGATGGCTTGAATTATACTTCTGTGAAAATCTATTACCGATTTTTAGAAGATCAAAATGCCTCTGGTGCCCTCTCTCTTAATAATCCTGTATTCAGCAATGACACTGCTTATTTAATTTTCGAGATGACATTAATACAAATACAAGGAGGAACAATGATATTTACGTTCATTATAGACTCTTCACAATTACAATATAATACTTATTTGGATTTTTATTTCAATTATACTGATGGTGCCAATAATACTGCTGTGACAGCCCCTTTTGTTTCAACATCAGGCGAAGTTAATCCAGGCCTATCATTTAACTTAGTAGTTGATAAAACTCCTCCAATAGAAGCTGCAGAGGATAATTTTGAAGATATACGAATACCAGGTAGAGAGAATGAACCTAATGAAGTCGTAATATGGATGAATGAAACTATCTCTGATTTTAATATAACTCACTCTGTTCAAGATGTAAATGGAACTGGCTTATCAGATGTACTTGTTCACTGGTATTTTAATGGATCTAACTCAATTAATTTTACCCAAATTTATATGCAAAATGGAGTAGTACTTTTTACCAATTCCTCGACCTACATAAACGGTACATTTACCTTCAACGTTACTTTGCCAGATATATTTTTCTTAATAAATTCGTCCTTAAGTTACGAAATAGAGGTATTAGATAGCAGTGGCAATAGTCTAACATTAAACTCTCAAAGTGATCCTAACTCAAACTCATTTGAATTCAAAAGTCAACCAATACCACCTGATGCTGTAGAAGAACCATTACCCGAACCAGAAGAAATAACTGAACCTGCAACTGTCATCGAAACTATAATTACTACTGATGAAGATGGCAATGAAGTTACTATTACAAATACTACAATTATTCAACCCGCAGTACCAGAAGAAACAAACAATGCATTATGGATTGTCGCAGGTTTCTTAGGTTTACTTGGATTATTAACTTTATATTATCAACGAAATAATATCAAAGATATGATCCAGCAAAGACAAAGACGTAAAAAAGTGGAAGGTGCTTTATCTGATATCATCAAAGAAATCCGTGAATTAGGTGAACAACAAAAATTCAAGCGAGCTATTTTACTTATTTGGGACGCATTAGAAAGAGTAGCAAAAGAGATTGTAAATGCATCAAGACCTTTCAACGTTACTGCGAGAGAATTTACAGCTTATCTATCAACTGTCACCATCGTTGACAGAGAAACTTTATTAACATTATCTGATACCTTTGAATTAGCAAGATATGGTAAGGATAATCCTAGTAAAGAAATATTCGAAAATGCAATCAATGCTTTGGAGAATACCATCGAATCGATCATCAAATCTGGTGCTCGATCAAGAGTTGCCAATGACGATGAGGATTGGTAATTCGAAATAAAGGAGTGAAAAAAATGGCAATATTTGGAAGAACAAGAAGATTTTTCAAAAGAAGAGAAAGTTCCAAAACCGCAGGAACTGCAATAAAAGAGGCGAAAAAAGCTGCATTGAATAATGACTTCAAAGAAGCTAGTATCAAAGCATATTTTGCCCTTGAGACAATAGGTGATGTTTTTGTTGATCAAAAAAGAGAAGATCATGAAACTGCTAGAGAATTTGGCAACAAATTAGTAGAATTAGGTCCAGTAACCCAAGAGGATATTGAACCAATTTTATTAGGTTTTGAAATTGCCAAATATTCCTCTATGGATGTAACTGCACAAGGATATTCTACAATAGAAAATTCTATCGAAGATGTATTGCAAATCTACCGTAAAGGAAAGAAGGCTGGTCAAAAAGGATCAAAAGGTAAAAAGAAATCCCGTAAAAAACCAAGAAAAAGAGGAAAAACAGGCGCCTCAGCTGGACGAAAAAGAGCCAAAAAATAATTGATAAAGAGGTTATGTCATGTCAAGTACTAACAAAGCTAATTCTACTTTTGTAAATATTTACAGAAGAATTCAATCTATAGCTTTGATTCTATTGCTGTTAATAGGTATCGCTCCTGTCATATTAGCCGCAATTCCTGGTACTTCATCAAATGACTCATTTTCAATTTATAGCGAAGCATATGATGGGCTATCTTTTGTTAGAGAAAATTTAGAAGCTGTAGAAACAGATGGAGGAACTTCCAAATATAATGTGACTAATGTCGTTTCCAATTTAAATATTCTTAATCGTTTCAATGGTTCAGGTACATTGGTAATTGTCGGGCCATCATCCGATTTTGGTCTTACTGAAACAATTTCAATAATACTTTATATGTTAAGAGGTGGTTCAATCATTGTAGTAGATGATTTTGGATCTGCTAATCAAATATTAGCTCCTATTTTTGATGCTTTTTCAAATATTGATACATTTTCAGAACAAGCTTCAGAACAAGGTTTTGAAGTGCCAACTGTCTCAGATATATTTTCAGGTCAATCAGGGGATAATGGTGGGGAATCTGGAGATGGAGAGGACTCATTTGGAATTGGTGGTGGTGGTTCTTCATCAGACAGTGTAAGCTCTGAGGATTTCATGGTCAATTTAATAGGTGATCTAATCCGAGCATTTGGTTTCAATACATCTGGTATTTTAATGGATATTAATTCAAACTCTGGTAGTCCTGCAAGACCTGTTATCACCGATTTTTATGATACTGAAATTCCAGGTTACACTTTTACTCAGAATATTGATGCAGTTGCTATGGAAATGGGATCCATAATCAGCGTAAAATTAAGTGTCCCCATTTATGATGATTTTGGAAATAAATTGGATGCAAATGGAGAAGTTACTACAAATTCATCTGCTCAAGCTAAAAAAATAGTTTGGCAACCTTTACAAAAAATATCTGCCTCATTAATCAATGAAAATTTTGATGATGATGCTTTCAGCTTACCAGTTCCTTTTTTCCCCATGTATTCATCCAAATTTTCTTGGATTGAAACTGATTTTTCGTCAGCTGCAGCTGGTACAATGGAACCTGATGTAGGTGAATGGGGAAATGCAAACTTTGCAACAGCATTATCTATTCCAATGTTTCCTGGATTTGGGAAATTAATTTTCTTATCAGATCCTTCAATTTTTATTAATAGATATACGCAACAAACAGATCTTTATGATAACATGAATTTAATATTAAATCTAGTAGATATGGCAACTTATGATCAAGAAATTACCTCTGATAACCCCCAAATTCCAATATTATTCGACTTTGGTCATACATTTCAAAGTTTATCCTCCCCTGCACTTTATACTACTGCTCTTTTGAAATTAATCGCTGAAATTAGTATGTTCCCGCTTTATGCTCCTTTTGTACCATATTTCATGTATGGATATGGTAAAAGGATCATGCCCTCAAATAGACGATTACGTCCAATCTTACTTACAAAAAGAAGAGGTGAAACTGGTCACTCCGATTTTGAAGCAAAATTAGAACAAATCAAAGAAGAGAGTAAATATGGTGAACCAATCATGTATTTATCTAAACGGATTATTAGAAAAGTACGAAAAGATGTAAGATTTGAAGGTGTCACCCCCAAGAACCCACGTGAATTAGCAAAATTCTTCCGAGATAATTTCAAAAGTAGTGTTGGTAGAGAAGCTGAATTAAGGGTACAATTAGCTCAAATTTTCAAAGTTGCAGAAAATCCTAATCGAAAGCTTGGTAAAATTAGTGCCAAAAAACAATTAGATTTACTTAAAAAATTAGATGACTTATTAGGAACTTAATTAATAATACTCAATCATGACAAAAATATATTAAAACTTGAAATCAAACAATATAGAGAAGGCCCATGGTGTAGCGGCAATCATAACGGATTCTGGTTCCGTTGACCTCGGTTCAAATCCGGGTGGGCCTGTATTTCTCTCAATCGAAGTTATTTTCTATTGAATTATAAATCAAATGTGATTTTAATCCATTCTAATTTAGATCAATTACAACTTTTTTTTATATCACTCCATGATATCTGATCTATGACAAAAGTATATGTTGGTATGAGTGCTGATCTGATACATCCCGGCCACATTAACATATTAAACAAAGCAAGTAAATATGGATCCGTTATAGTAGGTCTACTCACTGATGAAGCAATTGCTAGCTATAAACGATTACCCTCATTAACTTATGAGCAAAGAAAACAGATTATAGAAAATATAAAAGGAGTTGATGAAGTAATACCACAAACAACTTTGGATTATGTTGAAAACCTAAAAAAAATAAAACCATCATATGTAGTCCATGGTGATGATTGGAAAACAGGAGTTCAAAGTAAAGTTAGAGATCGTGTCATTAAGTGTCTTGAAGAATGGGGTGGTGAATTAATCGAACCAGAATATACTAAAAATATATCTTCTACCTTGTTGCATAAAAATCTTAAAGAAATCGGAACTACACCTTCTATACGAATAAAGCAATTAAGAAGGTTGTTACGAAGTAAAAAAGTAGTCAGAATTTTAGAAGCTCATAATGGTTTAACCGGTCTAATAGTAGAGAATACATACATTGATACTGATAATAAAAGAGAAGAATTTGATGGGATGTGGGAAAGCAGTTTAACTGACTCCGTAAGTAAAGGAAAACCAGATATAGGGACCGTAGATTTTACATCAAGACTTGCTACAATTGATCAAATTTTAGAAGTAACTACGAAACCCATGATTGTCGATGGTGATAATGGTGGTTTACCAGAACATTTTACATTTTTTGTGAAAAATTTAGAACGACTTGGAGTATCTGCTGTAATAATTGAGGATAAAATTGGCTTAAAGAAAAACTCACTATTTGGTACTGATGTAAAACAAAATCAAGACTCAATTGAAAATTTTGCCTATAAAATTAAAATTGGTAAAAAGTCTCAAGTCACTGAAGATTTCATGATAATCGCAAGAATTGAAAGTTTGATTTTAGGACAAGGCCAAGATGATGCTATTAAAAGAGCAAAAGCTTACATAAATGCAGGTGCAGACGGAATAATGATACATTCCAAAGATACAAAGCCAGATGAAATTCTTGAATTTTGTGAAAATTATAAAAAATTAGATACGGACATTCCTTTGGTGGTTGTTCCATCAACATACGGTAAAATTACTGAAAAACAATTAAGTGATGCTGGAGTGAGTGTAATTATATACGCAAATCAATTACTAAGATCTGCTTATCCATCAATGAAAAATGTAGCAGAAACTATTTTACGCTCACAACATGCATCT
>Ga0181581_10000886_pt1 | contig 22842 bp, 23 predicted proteins | sample 071ome_22_FD_132433 | JGI IMG/M metagenome (GOLD analysis project Ga0181581, IMG submission 132433) | Coastal salt marsh microbial communities from the Groves Creek Marsh, Skidaway Island, Georgia - 071404AT metaG (megahit assembly) | ecosystem: Environmental > Aquatic > Marine > Intertidal... | reverse complement strand
TTCCATTATATTCTGCTTCGTCAAGTTCTTCTTCCATTAAAAATGGTACATCTAATGGAACAATTTCACCTTCAATTTTTACTAGTTCGCCGATATCTGTTTCCAATAATTCTTCATCTTCCCAATCCATTTCTAATAGACCGACAGAATTTAGATTACGTAGACCACGATAGAATTCTCTAAATGATTTACTACCTGGACGGAAGATACACTCTCTGAATGGTACACCACGCTCAATATGTTCTAGTATTGCTTTTGCTACAGCTTCACTTAACCCCAATGCTTTTAGTGCAGCTTGAGGATTACCTTGAGTGAATTGTTTCCACGCCTCAGGGTGTTGTGATTTTAACATTTCACGGGCTTTGATTAATGCATCCGCTCCAGCGTCACCAACTTTTTTTGATGCAATAGATTTAAACAAAAAGTCAGGCAGGTTAGCACCTTTTGCTAATGTTTTTCCGTTAATATCAATATAGTTTGGATTTTTCTGTATAAAACGTTTTATTGACGCAGTAGAATTTGGATTATATCCATGATCCGTCATGAATTTATCTATATCAGGTATACTATTTCTTAAAGTATTCCATGCATCTTGCCATTCATTTAATGAATCTGCTTCTTCGTTAAACATATTAAAAGGATTACCACGTAGTTTTGGTTCAATTCTTCTCCCACCACCAGCGATTCTATTTGGTCTAACACCTGCTCCACCACCACCTGCACCTCTTGTTACTCCCGGTAAGGTTTTTCCAGGAACACTTGAAGGTTTAGTACTGGTGTTAGCATTTTTATTAAATTTTGGGGTTCTTTTTGCTTTTTTCTCTTGGTCTTTTTTAAAGCGTTCACGTGCCCTTCTATCTTCGGGGCCATCTCCTTGTATGTCTCGTACAACATCTTTTCCAATTTTTCTACCAATCATACTTGCTGGGATACCAACTGCGGCCGCAGCACCTGCTAGTTTAAATGGATCAATATCATCCTCATTATCGTTGGATGTTTTTCCTGACATGCCTATCATTTTATTTAACTCATCTCTTGTGCTTTTATTAATAGTAGATTTTCCAATAGTGTCTACGTCTTCATTTTTGGCACGTTTGGTTGCGATAGCATGCATAATACTTTCGGCTTCGTCACCATATCTATCAACAAAATCACTCTTATGTTTTTTTAGTTTTTTGAAGTGAGTTTCTTTTGAACGTTTTTCACCACCTGTAAGTTTACGTTCAATTAAAAATTCATGTCTTAACTCTGCTTCCCATAATGCTTCGTATAGTGGCTCTTCTTCCCAACTTTCAGTCATAGTTGAAGGTTGAAGTTTTCTTTTGAATATATCAACAACGTTTGATGGTATATCATCACGTCCATATAAATCTTGTAATATTTGAATTAACTTCGTTTCATCTGCTTTCGCAATCATGTTTCTAATCTGTGTCGCACTATTAACGTCTTCTCCACGTATCTTAAAAGTAAATGTAGGAACTGTGACAATGTATGAGTGGTCACGTAATGGTTTTGCGTCTGCCGTACCGTTCCATTTTTGAACGTGCGCAGGTTCACCATTCTTCTTTAGCTTAGGACCGTTCTGTGGAAAATCAAATCGTGGGTCTTCTGACATATCTTTTTCTGATACCGCATATAGTACAACTGTTGAGTCAGGATCAAATCTATCTGTTATCTCTGTAGCAACATAAGGAACTTTGGTTTGTACAATTGCGTTAGGATCAACACCAGCAAGCATCATCATTTTTTTCTTTTCGTCAAAAGCAAAAGGAGATTTGTGTCCATCTGTTTTACCAGATGATGCAATGTATACCTGTGCACCTTTAAATTTTTCTTTTAGGTACTTAAATACTTTACCATGTCCTATATGGAAAGGGTGAAAACGTCCAGGGTAAATCACAACCAGGTTTGTGTTTTCATTTTCAACTAAATCAAATAATCTCATTTTTTGTTCCTTATTAAATACAGACTATTTGTATTTATCATTTTAGTTGTATAACACAAATGCAATAAAAAACTCAGCCGAAGCTGAGTTTTTAAGTGTTACCAGAATTTCCACCATTTCTTTGGTTTTTTGTGTGTTTGAATAGCATGTAATGCTTCTTTACATTCATTAAGCATTGTTCTTCTGTTTAATACTTTCGCTTTTTCTATTTGCTCCAGTATTTCTTCTTTAGTGAAATAGTTCACATTGCCTGCTATGTTTTTAAATACTCCAACCAACTTTCCATCTTTTACATCTATGTATAAAAACTTCATTTTCGGGCTCCTTTTATTAAAAGCGACCGTTATTGACTCCAATTAAATAAATTACACCTACTAATACAGAAACGCCAATAATAAAACAAGCTACCCCTGCAGCAAAATTAATAATTGCTTCTTTGCGTTCTATTGCTGCGTATTCCATATCTCTGCGTTCTTTACGCATTTTGGATTCAATTCTAACAATCTCGTCCCACGCCGATGGACCGTAGTATAATGAAATATACCCACGTAGTTCCTCTCTCATTTCCTGCGCCTTCTTTTTGTGTGCCCAGGCTTCTAATGCCTCTTGTTCTATATTAGAACTTAACATTTTTTTAAACAGTGGAGGATTTTTAGCACGTTCATGTGCAAAGTCTAAATCGGATATAGATTTTGCCCAACTACCTAGTTGGGCACCCATATCTGATATCTCTTTTCCGGTACTAATCATAGTTTTAATACCGTTATATGCGGCTGTTGCCGCACTAATAGCTGTTACTGGATCTAACATTCTCTCTCCCATGTATATTTACATAAAAGATAGAAATGTTATCTACTATGTTTATTGTATATTTTTTAGTAAGTTTGAATTGTCAGGATCTAATGGTAATCTGGACTGTCTTAGGATACGTTTTATGTTTATGTTATTTTTCTTTAATATTTCATCAAATAACTCATATTCAGAATCTTTAGTTATTTTCTTTGTAAAGTATTGCGAATCTATTTTTATAGAATCATTGATATTAAAAAAATTTAAATCTTTACTAGTAAATGATAAGTCTTCATACCAAATATATGGCATTTCATATAGTCTTGTGACTCTATGCCATTGTGCTATCATTTTTGTTATATATAATACATCGAGGAATGTTACATTGTTATAATGTGCTTCTTTGATATCTATATCATCTACTGTATTCCAAACCTGTGTTTCCAGACTTCTTAAATATGAAATTACAGTATGTTTCCAGTTTCTTCTACCGATAGAAAATGAATTAGTTTTCTCATTTATTGTGTGTATATCTATCAACAAGTTTTGATAATCTGTCATTGTTTTCCAAACAGAATAAACGTCTTTGCCGTTGTATTCTGTCCAGTAATTAATTATCTTTTCTCTTGTCAGATGTTTCGGCAATACATCAAACTTTCCAGATAGCATTTCTTCATTTTCTACTAAATGATATTCATTTGATTGATGAAACTTCTCATACAAATACATGTTAAGAATCTTAACCAGATAAGTAGATCCAGATCTTGCATGACCCCATATAGTATATTGTTTATGATTTTTCATTCTGTCTCTCATATATAAATTTGGAGCGGGCGATGAGATTCGAACTCACGACATTTACCTTGGCAAGGTAACGCTCTACCCCTGAGCTACGCCCGCTCATATCTATATTTATATATGGTCTCGGTAGCTGGATTCGAACCAACGACCCCTTGTACCCAAAACAAGTGCGCTACCAGACTGCGCTATACCGAGTTATAAGTTCCAGAAAACTAGAACAAAAATTAATATTAGCATAATGACTACAAATCCTAAAGTAGTCCACAAAAGTATTTCTTCACCAGTCATAATGCTTACCTTTGTATTGGTGCGGATAGAGGGACTTGAACCCCCACGCCTTGCGGCACTAGAACCTAAATCTAGCGTGTCTACCAATTTCACCATATCCGCATTATTTTTTTCTTACAGTTATACTGTATCGTGTTTCTTTTACATTTAGAACAGTATGTGGTTCCTCAATATTTAAATTATACCATGTATTAATATCGCACTTTTCTTCATATAACATTTTACTAGGATTATGTTCGTCGTCCCACCATTGGGTTATAACATTTTCTCCGCCAGATGTTATTAAATAATTTGCCTTTGTTCCAATGATACCATGATCCCTGTGTAGAGGCAAGTCCTGTCCTATAATTTGGTATCTCACAATAACTTCATAATTAAAGTATTGTTGTATCCAATCGTATAGACTTTCGTTACATATAAAAGAACCATAAATATTTTTTGGCGCAGAACCTTGATATGTGTTTTCGTTATCCATTGCCTCTTCAATAGTTAGTAATAAATTATTTGGGACTTTTGGAATAAAATTTAATTTCTCTATATACATATTCAATTTATTTTTATGGTGCCCCCACACGGACTCGAACCGCGGACCTACTGATTACAAATCAGTTGCTCTACCAACTGAGCTATAGGGGCAAGCTAATTAACTTACACTTTTATTTATGCATGGCGGAGAGAGAGGGATTCGAACCCTCGGTGGGCTTTCACCCACGCTGGTTTTCAAGACCAGTGCATTCAACCGCTCTGCCACCTCTCCTAATTGGCACAGGCGCTAGGACTTGAACCCAGGACCCTCGGTTTTGGAGACCGATGCTCTACCAACTGAGCTACACCTGCAAAATGGCTCCGGCGGTAGGGGTCGAACCTACGACCAATTGATTAACAGTCAACTGCTCTACCACTGAGCTACGCCGGAATATTTTATTAGGGAGCTAACCTTGGCTCCCTGCGGGCTTATTTTACGCTGCCACCCGTTTCTGACTTATATTAACAATATAGCATATTGTTAGTAGATTGTCAAGAACTATTTGCCTTCTCTTATACAAATTTCAGAATAAATTGCTAGATATTCCATCATTTGTTCGTATGTTGGTCTCTTCCATTTGCGCATTTTGCTTATACGCTCTTGTAAGTCTTTATGCGATTTCAAAGAGAGGTTTTCCATTTTCATACCTATTACTATACACTAAAACTGGTGCTTTGTCAATAACTGTGTGAACATTATTTTCAATATCTTTTATCCTAAGTTCAATAAAGTCTTCGCCATCTTCTTCTAAATGTAAACAATAACAGTGATAGTTACATTGTCTTTGTATCATTACTTCTAGTCTGTCAATAAGTGCTTTACTTAAGAACTGGACTCTTGCGTCAATAATGTTATCTTTCATCTTCTAGCTTCAAGTTTTTTTACTTCTAGTCGGTTAACACGTGTTTTTAAATATCGTATAATAGCTTCTTCTTCGGACGTTCGGTCCTTTTTTGGTTTTGAATTTCTCAAATCTCTAAGTTCGTTACTAAGCACCGATAGTTGGTGCCACTCAATTCCTGAAAGTGCCATTTGCGTACTCCTAATGATTAAGTTATAAGAATCTTATATAAGATTCTATTAGAATTGTCAACTACTATTTTAAATTTTATGGTAAAAAACTGTCTGCGTCTTCGTCTGCCCAATCAAAATCATATGGGTTTGGTATTGCTTCGTATTCAGTAGATTCTTCGTCTCTCCAAATCTGCTGATTATTAACTTCGTCTGAATTTAATTGAGGTCTATTTCCAGTACTAGGCGGTGTTATACTGTTTGATGCTGGTCCTGGAAGTATGCGTGTTTCATTTTGATCACTCTGTCTTTGCTTTTCTTTTTCAGCGGCTCCCCAATTCTGTTGAAAATCATATGTATTGATTTCACCACCTGATGTTTGTCCATTTCCGTCAGGATCAATTTCCATATATACTTGAACACCGTTAGAACTCTTCTGTTCTGCCTCACTTAATTGTTCTTGATTATTTTCTGTATTTGGTATCATAATAGCTTTAGGTTTGGCTTCACCTGGTTTTATCACCCAAACATAAATCCATTCTGATATATCTGGATTTTCAAAATGTGAAATGTACATTGTGTCTTTCTCAAATATATCAATTGTTGGATAACCCAATAATCTATCTACTGTTATATAGATTGTCCAACCACTATAAAGTGTTAACGGTATAAGAAAGAACATTAATACAAAATTTTTATAGTTTCTAATAGCAATCCATAACACAACTGTAGAAACTACGATCAGTGCTATCAGAATAGGCAGTAAGTCAAAGTTGTAAAGATTCATTTTTATATTCCTCCGGGTGAGTTACTGCCAACACGCATAACAAAGTTGTGTTTTCTATCATCAACTGCTGTGATATTACCGTCTTCGTCTAACTCAAAATTAAAGAGAGTTATAACTTGTCCACGCTGTTTATACTTTTTAGATACACGATACTTTTCTCCATATGGATTTATTTTTATAAGTGTAGCAACAATTTCTCGGTTATCTTCTATGTCAACCATTTTGCCACCCTCTCTTCTTTTAGGATATCTGTAAGAATATATATGAGCCGCGATCTTGTATCTGCCTGGTTTAATGCCACGCATTGTTACAACTTCACGGTTGATTGGAATAGTTACACGCTCGCCTTGTGGTGTAATCCACTGGTCATTACTAACACCCAAATCATCTTTTTCTAGGTTAAGTAGACCGCCTTCTTTTCGTGTAAATGAAACAGTTACATTTCCTGGGTCTTGCACCCATAAATCAACATCATCATTTGATACTGTGTCCCATTCAATAATGATTAAATATTCTGCTTTCTTTGGTGCATCTTCTTTTTTAGTAGGGGGATTGATTAATAAAAATGCTACAATAAACAAAAATACAAATCCTACTAATAAGTTGAATAACAGGTCATTCAGACCAGTAGTACTTTTAAATCTTTGTTTATTTTTATTAGCCATCATCCTCTCCAGACTCAAGATTTACTAATTGTATCTTTAGAGCCTGACTAAGGACTAGACCGACTAATGTTGTATATAATGCTGTACTCATACCGAGAGCCATTGAACTTAGTGCTTCTTTTAGAGTCTCTGGATTGGCTGTATCTATTGATCCAAAACTGTCACCCAACATGATAATGAAACCAGCAACTGTGCCTATCATACCTAATGTAAGTAGAGATTCACTTATGAACCAAGATACATTCATACCTGTTGAATAATCTTTTCCTCTACGTTGGTCATATGTTAGTTTTCCTACATATGTTGATGCTAAAAAATAGACTGCGATAATTACGAATGAAAGTCGTGTTGCGTCTTTGTCTAGTAGTTCATTAAAGAACCCAAAGTAGTAGCAAACAGTTGTTGCTAGGATTGTTAGGCAAAAGAAAAGCCACCAACGTAAAAATATCATATCTATCTCCAAACATACTATAATAAATTATTGTATGTATTTATCTGGTTATATAGAAAAGCTGGACCCACACCCACACGTTGTAGTAGCATTTGGGTTATCTATTGTAAATCTGTCGCCATGCATACTTGTTATAAAGTCTATCTTAGCATCACTTAGATACATAATACTAGCACTGTCAATTACCAACTTAACATCATCTGTTTCTATTACGGTGTCATCATCTTCTATATCATTAGCAAATGTAAATCCATAGCTAAATCCATGACACCCTCCGCCTTCTACATATACTCGTAACGCAGTTGACGATTGTTCACCCTGTTCTTCGATTATCTCTTTTGCTCTTGCCGCGGCCGCTTCCGTAAATATCATATCGTAAAACTCTCCCCACACCCACATCTTGCTTTTTCATTTGGATTATCTATTAACTCAAAATGAGAATTTAACCCCTCGGTGACATAATCAAGGGTGGCACCGTTTATTGCATTCAAGTATTTATTTTCTACTAGAATGCTAATACCATTATAATTTATAACATGATCTTCAAGTATGTTGTAAGAATTATCTAGTACAACTTCGTACATAAGACCTGTACATCCGGCTGTTTTTATTGATATTCTTACAATCTTATCACTTTCGTTTTCTGTCCATTTTTTAATTCGTTTTTCCGCTGTCTCAGTCAAATACAACATACTTAATTCCTGCTTCTATTTCTGTTTTCTTTTGTTTAGACCTGTTATGAATATTTGATATTTCATAAAACCTGTTTAAAAGACCTGCAGCAATTTTGTAGTTTTCGTAGATGTCAATACTTTCTTCTATCTGTTCTTTGATAAATGTAGTTTGACTTTTAAGTTCTAGTATAAACTCTTCAATCTCTTCAACTGTATTAGCGGTTTCGTATTGATGATTAAGTTGATTTACAAAAACAAAATCACTTGGTTCGGCACTATCTCTAACATCGCTTTCGTAGCCGTTTAGTTCAATTAAATATCTTGCACGGGAAATCGGATCCGCCAATGTTTCAAATGAACGTGTAGCAAAATCAATTTTTTCTCTATTGGAAAAGCTATCCTCTTCATTCTTAAGAATGGTAAGGATCTTCTTATAATGTGCTGTTAGGCTACGCACACTAATATTTTGTTTTTGTTGTATCCCAAAGAATTTAAAATAATTCTTTTCATTGAGATTGTAACTTTTCTTTGTACCAGACATTTATTTACCTACTTATACACTATACATAATACATTATTATTACATGAGTGTCAAGCACTTTCTACATATTCTTTAACTTTTCTGTTAGTTCGTGGTACGGTCTCATTCTAGGATCAGTCTTGTGTTCTTCGCTAAATTCTAAACCGTATCTCCAACCCTCTTGTACTTTAGTATCTACCCAACGATTGTGTTTAATAGCAGTTATATCCATTTCATATTCTGTTTCTGGTAGAAAATAATCTTCTGTTGTTGTTATTTCTAAGACAAAATCTTTATCTGTCCATTCTTCAATAAGTTTTAATATTACTTCAGTTTCCGCTTCTGTTAATGAACGGCTTATCTTAAAGTCATACATATGTGTATCGCCCTCAGTGTGATAGTGAACAGCCGAGCCTTCTTCTTTAGCTTCAAACATATTAGGTACAGACTTTGTTAAAACTGTTAGTATGCCTGATATATCATGCTTATCAAGTTCTTCGTCTAAACCAAGACGTATGTGATGCTTAAAAGACTTCATTAAAACTTATCTCCGTCATAATCATTATATTCATTATAGTCACGCTTTTCTTTAGCAGTCATTTTAGTTGAACCACCCATAGATCCTGTTTGTCTTGTATCAACCTCAGCGACAAAGGTAGATGAACTTGAATTAACATATAGACCAAACCACGCAGCGCCGGCGCCAACGATAACTGAAACTAGACCTGCTTGTTCCATTGACGGATCAGGCAATGCCATGAACCACTCAACTACTCTCCAGAGTAGATAGATATACATCGTAATAAAAGCACGTGGAAATAATCTCCATCTACTGAAATATTCAGGTGCTATCCACCAAAAGCTATCTTTTCTCATAATACACCTCTTCGTAATTATACTTGTATTTATCTTTTTAAATTGTAAAAATGGCAAAAAATAATCCCCTACAAGAGGGGATTACTAATCTTTTAAATGTGTCTAACGATATATTAGAACCAAGTCTGTACTGGACCGCTTGTTCCGCCACCAGAACCACCATTAACTCCTGTTGTAGAATCAACTGGCGGGATTGGATCATTAAACGGTGTAACTTGTTCAAAAGTTTGTATTCCGTCTTTATCTAAGAACATAATATCAGCTTCATTGACAATAAAGAATGTTACTGTTCTAGCGTCTGCTTGTGTTTTGCTAGTTTGTCCTTTATCAGCACCTACCCAAAATTCTGTCTTATAATTATCAGAAGTATATTCTCCTACTAAATTAGTAGGAACACTATTGATACTGATTGAAGAATTAGAATACGATGTTTTATCTATAGTTTTAGATGTAACAAAATTTGTTTCTCCAAGTATACCTGTAAAATTACCAGAATCCATTGAAGTTATTTCTGGAAACTCAAAAGTATTGTGATCTTGTGTTGAAACTTGTATAGGTCCTCCACTAACATCACGAAATTCTGGAGTACCAGATTGTGATAGAACATCATAAGTTCCAGCAACTAATGAACTACTAGGCATAGCCGCTAAGAATAGTCTTGTATCTTCCGCAGGATCAACCGTTACAGTTCTATTATATATAGCGCTGCCATTTGACGGATTAAATGATTCCAAAGTAATATTATTACCTGTTCTACTATATCTGTAACCCATTGTATTACTCGCAGAGTATCCAGTATAAGTATAACTATGAAATCTTCTAGCTAAGTCTGTACTATATTCAGGATAATCATCAAAGTCTAAAAATATTTGATAATTAGAAGTTGCTAAAGTATCAGATTCTGCCCCACCTCTGGATGCATTTATATTTGTGCTGTTCATATCTTGATATGCAACACCAAAATATAAGAACCCCCAGTTTTGAGGTTTGTTGCCTGCAAATGTTATTTCACCGCTGTCACCGTCGTTGATAATATCACTATTATAAAAATTCCAATAATTGGGATCATCATAAGCGGTATTATCAATTACAAATTCGGTCATTAGACCATATTGTACCGGGCCTCCACTATATAAATCGTTCATACTAGATACTTTATAATTAACTGTGTTAGTTGGTCCAAATAAATCAGGCATATTTATATCTGAATTTTTGATCCAATTATTACCGTTATATTTTGTATCTACTTGTGCATATGCGTTATTAGATGTTAAAGAAGAATTAACACTAAAACTGCCGTTCACCATTCTATTAACATAATTTGTTTTTGCTTTTGATGTCCAAAAATCAACTTTATGTATATCACTAGTGTGGCTATTTGCACCAGATGTATCAACAATGTTTATATTGACAGCACTCCCGGCGATATTAACCGGGAATGCTGCTGGAGTACGAGCGTAATGCGTATCAATTGTAAGACTTTTTGAAAAAGTGTTAATTGATAATGTCATTTACTTCTCCTTTGAAAATTACAGTTCAATACTTGCTGTTACGTTTGTATATCCTGCACCTGTTACGACTGTTCCTACTTGTAGATCACCAGTAGTTAATGTTGTAACTGTTTTAGTTGTTGAACCATCTGTGAAAGTCATAGATGAACCTTCAATTACTAGTCTTACGTTAGTAGCAATTCTTGCGCCAGAAGCGTTAAGAGCCGAAACATTGATGTAAGAAGTAATATCAGAACCACCATAAGCATATGAACTTAGTTCAGGTGTAATATCTACTGTTACCGGTAGAGTAGGTGATAGAAGATTAATATCAGCATAGTTTTCAGACATTGCATTTGTTTTTGTTGTATACCAAATTCTATCTAGTGAGTCACGACCTATTGCGTGAACAGCATCACCTATAACAGATGTTTCAACCCAACCTGATACATCATTCCATGCATACATTTTAAATGTAGTTTTGAAGAATAGTCCCATTAATGTTCTATCATCGTTTAACCAGATTAAATTTCTTGCAGGTTCTGACAGAACTAGTTTACTGTGATATGTAAGAGCCTTAGGATCTGCTGCATCAACTTCATACATGATGAAAGTTTTAAATCCATCTTCTGCACTGTATTTTTGCTTACAATCTAATGGGAAATATCCAACATAACGTGTCGAGTTACTATATAATTGTTCACAAAGAATTGGTGTCCCGTGATGGGTCTGCCCTGTATCTGTTGTGTGTGCGACCAATGACGCATGTACTGTACTCTTATCGCCTGTGATTGAAATATCAGTCTCAGTTACAAAAGTATCATCAGCTAATGTCCAAGTCGTTAGAAATGGATGGAAATCACCGTATGAATCAAACCATGCCTTATAGAAACATTTTTTACCAGCTGCTCTTGGATCATCGAATGTTTTTGAATATGTATGCCAAATTCCAATACCATTCATGTTGTTACCACCTTGGTGTGTACCGGCTGCAGCAACTACATCACCACCTAATACATCGTGTAAAACAGTCTGAGTTGGATATCCATCTCCATCTCTTATTGTTTTATTAATTTTAATTGCATTTGAGTTAGTTCCAGTATTAGCATATGCTCCTACCCACATCATTTCACCGTCTACTGCTGATTTTCCTAGACCTTGAATCCCCCAATAAGAAGTCATACCACTAAATGTAGTATCATAGGTACTACCCCAAGATGATGGGAACCCACTACCTTTTGATTGCATGTAGTATTGAGGATAGAAGTTGCTTGTGTGCTTACGTGACCCAAAAACATATCCATTATGTTCTGAATCTTCAATACCAATGAAATCTATAAAGTAACTTGATCCAGTTGTATTTACTACAGGTCTTGTTTCATGTAAATATGTAGAATCTGATGGAACATTTGACCAAAGAGTAAATGCCTCGCTAGTATTATATCCACCCCAAAAACCAAATGCTTTTTTACTACCATCAGCGTTTTGATAAACTCTTAGTCCACCAACATTTGAGAACATATTTTCATCCATATGTCTCCAAGCACTGTCATCGGGAATATTGTTAATAGCACCATCACTTGTTGTATACCACTGTGGCTGGTGCACTGTCAGTTTATTTAATGATAGATGTTGATATCTTTCATAGCTTGTACTTGTATATGCATAAAAGTAACTACTTGCAGAATATGCACCACCAGTGCTAAAATTTAATCTTGAATTAAATTGCGGTGTTAAACTTGTTTTGTCGTGTCTATTTCCATAGAAATAAAAACCATTATTGTTTGCTCTTGGATCTTCTAGCACTGCTGGCCAGTTGCCATCGCCTTGATACGAATATACTTTTGCCATATCTTATTCTCCCACGTGATCGTTTTCTGCTTTAAACCAAGCAACACCTTCTTCGATATTATCCCAGTTTGTTCTAACACCCGCCACAAATTTCCATGGCTGATGGATTAGTCTAGTTTCAGTTCCGTCTTCTAAAATCATAAAGACTTCTAAAACTCCATTATCTAAAACTGCACGATGTCCAATAGTAACAGTAGTTTCTACTACATCACCATTTTCATCTTCAGTCTTTACATTTTTTACTAGATCAAAATTCATTTTTTGTTCTCCGTTTAACTAGTTAAATTGTTGACTTTTTATATTTAAATTGTACAACTAAGTTGGATCCTTTAATTGCGCTACCTACTTGTGTTGTATCTAATGTCAGATAGTCACCCTCTGCCATTCCGAATTCAGGAGAGTTAGTTCCTCCTGTAAATAAACCGGCAGTTATTGTTAAATTTTTCATAACTATACCGTTTCTTCTAACATCCATTTGAATTTCTTGGTCTGCTGAATTTGTAACTCTTGCGTCTATATCAGTAATTGTTAAATCAAATGGTGCATACCATCTTGCCGTACCTGTGTGAGTTTCTAACTCGCCTTGTTGACTTAAATTTATAGAGAATATTGTGTCATCTCTTACATTTGTTAGACTAACAATTTCACCACCGGCAATCGCAGCATCGATTTTGTCATCAGCAATATCACCAACTTTTTCTTGCATAACTACAGTTTTTTCTAAGTAATCAGCTATATCTTGCGGCACGAATTTACCTTGAGAAGCATCATAAACAAGACAAACTTGACCAGTAATACCTGGCTTTGGTCGTAATTCAACTGGTGTCATATGTTTTTCTTGTGTGTGTTGAAAATACACAATATAGTTACCAGCACTGTTTGTTTCAACTGCTAAGTCTTTAATTGTAATACTACCACGCATTGAACTGTGATTACCACATTGATAATACAGTGTGTCAGGTGCATTTTCTGGAACAGTAAATGTAACAGTTCCATTATCAGTTCTACTACCCGTTACGCCGTTTGTATATTCAAACGCATATGTGCCAGCCGTAAAACTTGAACCGTTATCTGTTGTTAAATAGAATGGATGACCACTAGCATTTACATTAAATGTATATGTGCCTCCACGATAAAAAGGACCTAAGTCTGGATTAGCTTCATCATTTGCAACATTTCCAAATTGATATGCGCCCGAACTGTGTGTCACTGTATAAGTAACTGTTGGTGGTACAAGTGTAGGCGGTGTAATAACCTCAGGAACATTAATATTTAATCTCTGTACTGTAGCAGGAGCATCGCCGTTTACTCCTTCAATAGTAATATTTGGAACATTGTATGTGCTTGTAGACCAATCAATGTTGTTTTGTGTCCCAGCTCCTTCTATCCACTTTAAGTGAATTCCGTGCGTTTGAGATAGATTTCCGTGCATTTCGTGTGCGGCGAAATTATAGAGCGTATATGTTCCAAGCGCATATAGTGGAACACTTGCTTGTGCTTGGTTTGTGATCGTTGTTCGTGCATATGGTAAAGCACCAGATTTCCAGGTCCAAAGCCAATCTGGACTACCACCAGAGCCAACCGCATCTACTGCAAAAGTTAACGTTTCTGGTACGACATCTAAACTGACATTAGATAGTTCTTGGATAGTTTCTGGGTTATCTGTTATCTTTTTCCATGCACCTTGAGCAGCCTTATAAACAAATTCTGTTGCATTTATAGTGACTGTTTGCCCCTCAGAGGGGTTAACTGGAAAGTTAAGCGGCATGATAGATATCTCCTATTGTAAAATGATTTAGCTCTCTTCAATTGTATTTATTATTATAGGAGTAAAAATAATCATCCAAGTTAATTAATTAACTCAGATGATTATACAAAATTTGTCAATTTTTTATTATGCCTGTGATTCAGCCCAAGATACTTTACCAGAAACTTTATACGGTGAATTGAAACTAATACCCGTTGTAACCTGAGGTTGAACAGCTAATGTAAGTAAGTCGGGTCCCGCTGGGAAAACACCATCACCGCCTAGAATACTGTTACCAACTTCTAGTAGTTCAGCTAGGGCAATTTCAATAGACTGGCCAGCAGAAACTTTAGTAGAGTAGATAACTGTAGCATTTAGAAGAGTGTCTTCAATTTGATGTTCAATGATTTCACTTAATGATGGATTTTGCGCATTTTCATAATCGAGTCTTGAAGGCAGAGCATTCAAAATTAGATAAACTTCTGAGTCAGCATTAGCTGTAACCGAAGCATTTCTAAGAGCAAGTTGCATTCTGTTGATAATATCACGCTCACCTAATGTACCAGTAACACTTGAGTCAACGGATGGGGCAAGTCTCACTGATACTAGTGGAATATAGTCATCTAGGTTAGCTCTATCACCAAACTGTACAGAAGCGCCCGCCGACATAGTTGGATATAGAGGAGAACCAGCTGGGTTAGTCGCTGTCGCAGGATAGGCAACATAAATTTCAGAGTTACCTGTACCTAGATCCTTAATTTGTGAAATATAAGTATCTTCTGGAATATCACCACCTGTGTCAACTGTTCTCATACCAACACTTAAATTTGCTGCGTTTGCTGTAGTAATTTCAAATTTATAAACATAAACACGCTTACCGTTAAGAGTTACAAGAGCAAAAGTACTATCTTCTTCTGTCACAATTGTTGAAATATTGGAATCTGTCATAGCAAATTGTCTACTTTGTCCAGTAAACTGATATGCTTTATCGTCATCAAATGTACCATCCATAATAACAGAAGTACCAAAGTGGAACAGTGTAGGAGCAGTAGTTGGTTGCGCACCGTTTTCAATTTCATAACGAGCAGGTAAGTTACCTGAACGGAAATATGATTCACTTAGTCTGTTATTGTGTGTGAATTCGTGTAGATATCTAATGTGACCGTGTAAGTCTTTAAATCCAAATCTGATTTTACCAGCACCATACCATGAATAATCTGCGTATGCCATATGTAGTTTTGTGGTATCTAAATTAAATCCAGTTGGACCGGTACCATCTGCTGGATCAATAGACCAATCAGGTTGTGGTACCTTCACATCAACTGTTTTAGTTATCTTAACTAGTGTTGCGTCAACGCCTCTATATGCAGGTTGAATTACAAGTCTATTATCAGATGCGACATCAACAACTTGATATGATTGTCCTCTGATAACAACTTTTGCACCCTGTGTCAATTGACTGGTAAATGAAGTACCAGAGCCTGTAACAACTTGGTTGCCACGCTCTACACTAATAGTACCAGAAAGCTGTAGTGTACTACTGCGTCTAACTGCGGATAATTGTTGCCCATCAAACTCATAGAAGAATCCATTTTGATCATCAAACATACCAGCACGAACATAAGAATCTGTCCAACCTGTACGAACATAAGTTGGGAATCCGCCTGCTCTAACATCGCTAGGTGCTTGTGACATTTCATATGTGAATTTGAATGGGTTGACAACTGTATCAACATTGAATGTGCCATTATATGTATTTTCACCGAAATCTACTGTCGCCCCATCTATAACAATTTGATCTCCAACTTGTAGATTGTGTGCCTCTTGTGTATCAACTGTAGCAGTTGTTCCACTTGCTTTAATAAGTTCTTTAACAATTTTCGGAGGGTTAAAGTTAATAGCAAATGAGTTTTGAATACCTTTACCTGACTGATATCTGAAATACTTACGAGTTTGGCGAACAATTTTACTATATGGGCTTGTACCAGCTGTAATTTCAACGCCACCATCAAATGGTAAGTGTAGATTATAACCATCAGGTCTTAGAATAAGCTGTGTAGCGTAATAGTAGTCAACATTGTTAACTGTCGTAGTCGGTGCTGTAAACACAGTTAGTGTTGTATCTGATGTAACACCATCTACCACAAACTCTTGTACATAAGTACCGTTATCAATCCAGAATTTATCAAAGCGTTTAAAGTTTGATAGGAATCGTGTACCGATACCAGTGATTTGTGTTGAGTTTGCTACCGCACTCGCTGTGCCTGTACCCTTAACCCCCTTAATAATGTTTTCAGAGGATATTGTGTGTGTTCCTGTAGGTGCGTTCAAGGTAACCCTGTTGTTAGCAACCGCATCAACATAAGAACCTGCAATCGCAAGTGTTTCTCTACCTGTAACAATAGCATAGTAGTCTGTTAAGTCAGCAGGCAAAATAGTTGTGTTACCATTTGGATTGTAGTTAATTTTCTCACCAGTAATTAAGTTATGAATTTTACCCAAATTAATTACATTGGTAGCAGTATCAACTCCTGTACTAGTAAAATCAAAAGACAGTGCAGGTATTTGGAAATCACCTGTTAATGTGAATGAATTAGTAGTCGGAGAACTTTGTATTTCATATACACCGTCATAAGAACCAACTGTAGATTCAACTTCAAATATCTGTTGACCAGAACCCGGATCTGTGAAAACAATACCACTTGAGCCAGATAGATTGAACTTTAGTTCCCACCACCAGCCATTTGGCATACCACTAGGTGAGTAGTTAACCGCACTTGATGGATCAATAGTGATATAAAAACCTGTACTTCCGTTAACAGTTGTTAGAAGACTAGTAACATTTTTAGCTTGCCATGTTGTAGACTCTTTCCAAGTAGATGTATCACCAATATCGTCATACTGACCAAGTGTATAAGATGTACCGTCTGAAAAACTAACAGTGATATATTCACTACCAGCACTCATATCACCTCTAAATGATATGTCTTCAATAGTACACTGCGTTGGTGCTTGTGCTAAACTAAAATCACTCTCAACATTGATGAAGTATTGGACAGACGCATTACTACTTGAGCCGTATCTACCGTTTGGCGTATACTGTGGTCCAAAGTTTGTATTTTGTACCGCACCTGCAACATCAAAGCTAACACGGTCATCATTGACTCTACTTAGTAGATATGTACCACCACTGGTAAACCCAGTTGGTGCAGTACCTCCCGCACCAGTAGTATATGTAGCCTCAACATTTTCTGGAATTCTGTGATTTCCTAAATAAAGAGTGTTGAAAGTTTCATTAGCACGCTCATATTCTATAGAAAATTTAGAAGGATATGTAGAAATATCATCTGTATTTGGTGAGTTGTTAATTGTTAATCTGAAAACATCAGGAGAAACAATAGACACAGTACAGTCTAATGTTGCTGAGTTTATGGTTGTAGGTCCAGTAATATCATTAAAGGCAAATCTTTCACCTGCGCTATACACAGTAGGATCAACTGTTACTGTTACTAACTGTCCTTCTTCTAAACCATGTGTTGCTGAGTATAGCGTGTTTCTTAATGATGATAACTGTCTAGCAAATACATAGAAAATTTGTGAGTTGTTAAAACTTCTTTGTGTATTAGAAGTTGAAATGTTAAATGAACCAGCCAAGTCACCTGAACTAACACTCAAACTTGGATATGGAACAGACTGAGTACCATATCTACCATTTGTTCTTTGGTATTGTAAATAAGAAACTGAATCTTGTGAATTACTGTACGAACCTGGGGTTCTACCTTGGAATGCGAGTAATGATGTAGGCGCAACAACACCCAAACCAAATTCACTATCAACAAGATCCGAACCAGACATTTCAACTGTTAATCCGCCACCGCCCGCGGATGGTGTAGGAGTAAAGACAAGACTGTTTAGATATCCACGGTCATTACGAGAGTTAACAGATCCGTCTTTTGAGTAAGCAAACCTGACAACATCACCAGCAGATACAGTAAGAGTACCTGTACGAGAAGTAGCACCAGAAATAGCAAACTGTTGAGAACCATTTAGATACAGTCTGGCATAGTCAAAGCTCGTTTCTGAGCTAACACTTACGCTATAGTCAACAGTACCGCCTGCACCTGAAACTGTAAAGTCAATATAACCAAACGACCCATGTCTACCGTTGTTTGTAGAATATGCTGTGAATGGACTACCAGATGTACCAGCACCACTGTAACTCATGTAAGAAGATGCTGTTCTAGCTATTGTGGCACTAGATGCACCGCCAGAACCTGCAGCATACGTAGTTTCTCTTTTAACACCGTCGGCGGACTCAACTTGATAAACAAGACCGAGCCTTGGCGAACCATATGTTCCAATAAATGATGTTAGATTAACGGTTGCTTGCCCGCCACCACCTGTGCTATCAAATTGAGTGGCTAGCTTAATAGTATTAATATCCACAACTTGTACATAATATACATACCCATCTGTCAAACCGATGTCATTGTCCCCGCGGCGAGGTGTATTAAAAAGAAGACAATAGTTTGTTTGTAACCCATGGTTATTCCAAGTGATTGTGTCATTTGCTATATCTATATCTGTTGCAGTTAAATATTTTGTATATGTACTTTCCCAGTCATATGTGTAAACTTCTTTATCCTGTGAACCACCTCTACCAGTTGAAACTGCTGTATCAAAGAATTTTGTTGTACCAAAAGATTGTGTTAAATCAATGTAAGGAGCACCGTCCGGAGCTGTCGCCGCACTATCATCAACAACAAATGTTCTTGGACCGGCTGAGTTTCTAATATAAACTTTTGTGCTATCCTGAAAACCGTGTGCTTCTTGTGTTGTAACTGTAATAGTACTTGGGTTTTGACCATCAGTAATCGCTCCATCCGCAGTACTAACAGGTAAACTACTACCTTCAAAGAACTTACTAGGAACGATAGTAGTATAACTACCAAAGATACTTGCTGTTGATGGAGATATAACATCCATATCATATGATAATGTAAACTCATCTGCTGTTGATGTTATAACAAAGTAACCGTTTGCTGAATACAAATCCATACCAGAAACTGAGATCGGATCACCAATTGATAAGCCGTGGTTAACATTAGTTGTTATTGTAACTGTTTTGTTTCCAGAAGAGACTCTAGCATCTTGCACACCTTCTAGCGGAATATCACCAGTTGATGAATAAATTGTAGGAATATTATTAACAGTCTGTAGGGATTCCCATTTTGTAGACTGTAGACCATATTCAAAGTCGGTATCGATTAAGTTTTCTGGATTACTTACACGAAGTTTGCCAACAGGATCAAGCAAGTCTTCTGTTGGAGAGAATTCTGTATGTTGCTTTTCAATGAATATTTGTAGTTTATCATTATCATTCATAGATGAAGTATTGTATGCTAGTGTACATATAGTTGTAGGATTACCATACTCATCAAAATAATTATCAAATGTTGTAAATCCTTTGGATGCATCTGCGAAGTTATATATGATTGTACCGTTTGATACATTCGTAATCATTAAAAACTCTTCTTGCTTGATATGGTGATTTTTAATCGTCAAATATTGAAGATCAGCATCAAAAGTATAGTTTCCAACAAATAATTTTCTATTCGCCATTTTAAAGTCTCTCCGTTAGCCTAAAGCTATTGTGTAAGCTATTATAATTTCTTCGTCTGTGCTACCAGTAGTACCACCACCGCCACTACCACCGCCACCTGCAGCAGGAGCAGTTCCTTGATTAGTTTCTGTTTTAACCCATCCAACTGTTGAGTCATAATAAGTTAATGTGACAGATTCATAATTCGTTGCTATTGTTAAATTAGCACTTACTGATTCTATATTATTACCATTTCTATTTATGGTTATGTTATTATTTTCAGCATTACCAGCGGCTTCAGCTATAGTTACTTGTGCACCTTGATCCGGTGTTAATGGTAATGTAAGCGTAATCGCAGACGAACTTGTGTCAACGAGATATTTAACTCCTACTTGAACTTCTGTCGTAGTGTTAATGATTGTCCATCCCACACTGGCAGCATTACCTGGAGTCCAAGTATTTTTTACTGCACTGTATGTAAATAGTTTTCCAGATCTGGTTACAATATCACCATCTGATGGATTGTCTGGGAAATCTATAGCCATTCATACTCTCCGCTTTATTATTGTTATATCTATTTATCAAAAAAGCCGTACTCTGATGAATACGGCTTTTTAGTTTAGATTTTTTGTTTTAAATTAAAATGGATTATAGAATTGCTGGATTAGAGAACCACCTGAGTACCCGTTAATATACAATTCATCTATGTATGCTTCAACACCGTTATCATTATTTGCTTCAGTTATCAGCTGGAAGAATGATAGATATATATCATTCGTATTATTATAACCAGTCCAAGTTTGTGGAGCAGTACCTGTCATTTTTACAACATCGTTTACTGAAATAGTAGAGTTATTTGATGCTTGTGACATATCTATTCTTAATGTAATTTTATTCCAGTCGCTCCAAGTACACCAAGATGTATTATCATTATTATATGTACCACTTATACCTGCTGCATATATACCACTACGATTAGCTCTTATATAACTTCTCATGTTAAGTGTATCGCCACCTACAACATCAACTAAACTTGGGAAGTTATCTTGTGCTAATATTTTTGTATAGAATTCAATTTCTGCTACATCCCAATTATTCCAAACACCTGATTGAATTGTGTACATTAGTCTAGTATTAGCTATTGGCATACTGTTTGCATAATAACCTGTGCCACCAGAATATGCGGCTGCGGCAGTTATAGAACCATCATTTTGAACGATAGTTGCTTCAAGTAATCCAGGACCGCTTGATCCCCCACTTGCTGGTCCAGAGCCCGCTGTATACCCTGTACTATATTGATACACTTTATTAGTTGTGTCGCCGACAACATACAGCTTACTATCATCTGCTGAAAGTTCAAATCCACGCGGTGCTGAATCTTCAGCTATACTAAACGTTTTATTAGTATAAACAGCCGTTCCAAGATCCCATGCAATGCTCAATGTATATTCATATACCTTAGCTGTTGTAGCAGCTAATACAAACATTTTAGTACCATCGCTACTAAATGTTACAGCTTGAGGTTCAGTGTCATATGGTGCTAAAGATACTGCGATACCATCATATGATATAGTGTTTATGTCAAACGCAGTAGTCAGCGAGTATTGTTTTACAGAATCGTTTATTCTACCAACTGTATATAATTTCAAGCCATCTGGTCTCCATTTAAATCCCATTGGAACTGAACCGAATGTAATTGATCCAATTGTGTCTGTAAATGATAAACTCCCAGGAAACAATGTAAAAGCTGATGATGAATTTGTATAATAATAAAGTGTATCAGAACCTGTTGTTGTTGATGTTTGGTTGGATCCTGCTCCCAACATCCACAGTTTAGTACCATCGTCTGACCATCTAGCATCATGGACATAGGTATCTTCTTGCCCTAATGTTTCATATTGAGTTGTTGAAGATGCTGTGCTTAAATCCCATGCAGTGGACATGTTGTATCTGCGTAATCTATTTGATGGATTACCGTTAACAATATAAAATTTACTACCATCTGGTGTGATATAAAGAGAGCGAGGGTCGGGCGCATCTGCCGAAACATCAAAACTAACACTATCATATGAGAAGTTATCTGTAGTCATTTCCGCAGGTGTAATAGCAAGTGTAAACTCACCTACATAAACTTCAGTTGCTTCACCATCACTTATTGAAAATTCTACAGTAAATGAACCATTATAAGCCGCATCAGTAGAAGGGGTAATAAAGAATTGATTTACTTGTGCACCAGTACCTTGTTCAATAGTAGCAGTTGTACCACCACCATTTGTCAAACTACCTGCTACAACATTATAGCTATATATTAGTGGAAGTCCATCTGGATGTGATGCTGTCATTGTAATAACAGTTACCGTTCCATCAGTTGCTAATGTAAATGGAGATCCACCGCCTGAACCATCTGTAGTTGATGTTAGAACAGGGTTTTGTTTTGCTAGTGTCATTGTTTGCCAAGTAGAACCAGTCCAAAGATAAAGTTTGTTCTCTCCAGTAACATACACCATTTGTCCAGTACTAGAACTTCCAGGAAGTGAGGCTAAATCTGGAACATTTAGAACTTGTAGAGTCTGCGCTGGCAGCAAATTTGTTGTATCAGTATAGTGAGATACATCTTTTCTGTTTAGTCTAATCCACAATGAATTAGTACCATCGTATTGATATAACATACTATTCGATTCGAATTTATCTCCATTAGATGGATTGCTTGGAAAAGATACTGCCATTTAAATCTCCTTAAGATAATTTTGTTATCTGTATTTATCAAAAAAGCCGTACTCTGGTGAATACGGCTTTTTAGTTTGAATTTTTAATTTTGT
>Ga0181581_10000880_pt1 | contig 22865 bp, 17 predicted proteins | sample 071ome_22_FD_132433 | JGI IMG/M metagenome (GOLD analysis project Ga0181581, IMG submission 132433) | Coastal salt marsh microbial communities from the Groves Creek Marsh, Skidaway Island, Georgia - 071404AT metaG (megahit assembly) | ecosystem: Environmental > Aquatic > Marine > Intertidal... | reverse complement strand
GGGCACGATCACCTCGAGGCTGATTGCGACCCGTATGCTGGAGCAGCTGATCCAGCCGACGGAGAACGATCCGTCACTGATCCGCAACATCGCCGGCACCACCGGCCAGACCAATGGCTTCCTGTCCGACTGGTCAGCCGCGCCAAGCTGGTCTGCACAGTGGATCAACACCTACATCAGCGGTCCATTCACGGTCACGGCGTCTGCTCGCTGGATCGCTGGTGGCCAGCTCTACGCTGACCGCATCGGACCTGAAGATACAGGTTTCGATCCGACCAACGCACAGAGCATCGAGACAAACCGTGCACCGAACTATATCAACTGGTCATTGAACGCTGCCTACAGCTTCAATGTCGCCAACGTCGATATGCAGGTGTTCGGTAACGTCAACAACCTGTTCGACAAGGATCCACCCCTCCAGGGTACTGGTACCGGTGGTGCCACCAATCCGACTTTCTACGATACTGTGGGACGTACGTTCCGCATTGGTCTGAGAGCCAACTTTTAAGCAATTAGACAGTTAGTCGGAAAACAAAAGGCCGCATTCTCTCAAGAATGCGGCCTTTTTGTTTTCAGAGTTGAAAGCCAAAAGCCAAATAGATAATGATTACTTTGCGAAGCAGATGAACTGCTTTGAGCTTTGAGCCTTCAGCTGTTATTTGAAGATGGTCAGCATCTGGTTGGCTTTCACCTTGCTGAACACTTCCTCCTCCCCGGAAGGCCATGTGATCCTGACTTCGTCGATGACTGTAGAAGTGCCCACGCCGAAGTAGGCTTCGGCCGGGTTGGAAGAGATGAAATTGTTGCCGGCGCGTATTTCACGTATCTGGCTCAACGCCCCGGTCGCAACGGTAATCCTGGCGCCTATAGCTTCTGAGTTGAGCGCTTCGCCGCCAAGCCTGACATGCAGGAAATTCAGGTCGTTGCCGCCATCGTTACGGTACAGGGCGGGTGCCTGCTGGTTGTTGGCCACGAATATGTCGATATCGCCATCGAGATCGTAATCGAAACACACCAGGCCGCGGCCCTGGCCCCTGTCCGACAGGTTGAGGTCATGCTGGTTGCCATCGAAGGTGCCGTCGCCGTTATTGATGAACAACCGGGATTCGTCCGTCAGGAAGCCCGCGTTGGTATTGAAGTTGCCGGTGACATAGCCGTTGACGTGAAAGAGGTCCAGGTTACCGTCGTTGTTGAAATCGGCGAAACAACTGCCCCAGCCCCAGCTGCCAAGGCGAACACCGGCAGTTTCTGTGACATCCTCGAACGTTCCGTCGCCCTTGTTGCGATACAGGCGGTTGCCGGTGGCCTCGGCAGCGCCCTGAGTGAATTCGTTATCGGGCAACCCGGAGGGGTCGAAGATACTGGTCACGAACCAGTCAATGTCACCGTCGTTGTCATAATCCCCTGCGCTTGCGCCCATGCCGTTCTCATCGGTTATGACATTGGCATCCGTCGCGATCCTGAAGGTCCCGTTGCGGTTGTTGATGAATACCTGGCTGGTGTCGTAATCGGCAGCAACGAGCAGATCAAGCCAGCCGTCATTGTCTATGTCTGCAAAGATCGGCGTGTAGTCCGCCATCAGGCCATCAGGAATACCGGCCTGGGCACTGACGTCGGTGAAAACGCCGTCGCCGTCATTGGTGAACAGGTATTTCCCCTGGTGGCTGTCGTTCCAGTGGCTGATGTAGACGTCGAGATCACCATCTCTGTCGAAGTCGGCGAAGGATGCGCCATAGGCATTGGAGATATCGCCCAGCCCGGATGTGTCAGTGACATCCTCGAAAGTACCGTCCTGGCGGTTGCGCAGGACCAGCGGCGGCGTGCCGTTGACACCGCCCACGAACAGGTCTGGCCAGCCGTCGCCGTCCATGTCGGCGAAAGTGGCGCCGGCATCCTTGCGGCCGGTAAAGGCAACACCAGCAGATTCGGCCATGTCCACGAAGGTGCCGTCGCCCTGGTTGCGGTAGAGCAGGTTCGCCCCGGCGCTGCCCGCTGTCACGTACAGGTCGGGCCAGCCGTCGAGATCATAGTCGCCACTCGCCACGCCGCCGCCCTGCAGGATGCGCTCGTAGCTGGGATCGCTGGTGTCGAAATCACCGTCCTTGTAGCCGTGGACATGGTTGATGCCGGCCTGTGCGGTGACTTCGTTGAACTGCCAGGGAATGACCTCCTCGCTGGAGGCCAGTTCGAAATTGTGTGAACCCGCTGCAGTACTCTTCAGCATTATTTCCGCAGTATAGGTGCCGGCCGGGAGGGACAGTCCCAGTACCGGGGTGTCCTCGACGATGCTTGAACGGCGCAGGATGGCGCCGCTGCGGCCACTGCCTTCCCGCAGGATGATCTCTGCTGCCGATTCGCCAGCCAGTGCCAGCATCAGCGCGCTTTGTTGCGACAGGGTGAAGGTGTAATAGCGGGCCAGGAAGCCGGCATCGTTGTCGGCCGTTGCCGTGCAACCGGCATCCCAGTCACCTGCAACCGATATCGGCAGCGGGACGGTTTCACGGCAGGGGTCCGTGACAACGGCAAGGCTGGCGCTGCCCTTCTCGATGGAGCCCTGTGCATCGCGCGCCTCGAAATGGAATGCGTACTCGCCGACCGGCAGGCCTTTCAGGCGGAACAGGCGAAAGTTGAACAGGCTCACCAGCGGGGTATCCTCCAGCGCCGGCACCAGGTTTGTCATCGGCACCAGACCGGCCGGGAACTGGAGTACGACCTGACCGTCAGGCGTGTCGGCCCAGAAAAAGTAATCTGCGGTTTTGCCGATGAAAGAGCCGGGCCAGAGATCGATGCGGATCTCCGCGGTTTCCCCGGCATAGATCTGCGTGTTGGTGGCATTGTTGACGCGGACGGCAGAGCTGGCACCGGGACTCGCGGCATCATCGGCATCGGTGCCCAGCTTGAACTCCTCGAGGTTGCGCAGACCGTCGCGATCGTTGTCCTCCCGGTCGAGCCCGTTGGCGCTGATGAAATCGAGCACATTGTCCACGCTGACCGCATCACCCGTGACCGCGGTGACGGAACTGTCCAAAGTACCTAGTTCACTGCACGCTTTCGGGACGGGGCCGTCGATGGTCAGGCCGGCAAGCCGGTTGCCGTTGCTGTCGGGGGAAAGCGCATTCACCCGGTAGCGCTGGCGCACCCGGTCCACAGACAGGAAGATGCTGAAATTGCAGGTTTCGATTACCTCGGGGGCATCCTCGAGGCACAGCACGGCTGCCGCTGAGTCGAGGCTGTCGGCACGGATCTTGTCCGGCAACTGGAAATGTACGGAGGGGATATAGCCGCTGCGATGGTACAGGAGCAGCTTCTTCCTGCCGGAGGTGCTGAGGCCGGTATTGTCCCGGCAATAGGCCTGCAACCGGCCCAGGTCCGCGTTGCTGAAGTAGTCGGTTCCGGCACGGGTGCTGGCAGCAAGGGCTGAACAGGCAATGACGGCGATCAGGTATGGCAGTATTGCCAACCTGGCGGTGACAGGTTTACTACACATGGCTTGGTTTGATGAGGTTTTATCCCGCCGGCAAGTATGCGATATCACCCGTGGAATGGCTACGGGAAAATACTCATCCGGCTTCAGGCCCTCGGGCTGGAGCCCGCGTTTTTACTGGCCTGGATGCTATGCTGGCAAGTATTTCATACGTTGCCCACTTTTCCTGATTTATGTAAAATGGCCGGCTCCCTTGCGCCAAATCCAAGGGTATTTTCTCCCTTAAACAATCCCCTAACTAGTTGATTTAAGAAGGAATTATGAGGACGGGTCTGTATCATCCAGATGAGTTCAGAGATAACTGCGGCTTCGGGCTAGTGGCCCATATTGAAGGCAAGCCCAGTCATGATCTGCTGGAAACCGCCATCGACTCCCTGACCTGCATGACGCATCGCGGCGGCATCGCTGCTGACGGCGTCACCGGTGACGGCTGCGGCTTGCTGATGCAGTTGCCGGATTCCTTCCTGCGCGAAATCGCCCGCGAACTGTTCAAGGCCGAATTATCCGAATTCTACGGTGTGGGCATGGTGTTCCTGAGCCAGGATCCCAAAAAAGGCACACACGCAAAGCTGGTTCTGGATGAGGAAATCAGGAACCAGGGCCTGGAAGTGCTTGGCTGGCGCATGGTGCCTTGTGATGACTCGGTATGCGGACGCATGGCCCTGGCCAACATGCCCACCATCGAGCAGGTCTTCGTCAATGCTCCGGGACTTTCCAAGAAAGAACTGACCGTGAAGCTGTTCGTAGCCCGCCGCAAGGCCGAAATCCGGCTGGCGGATGATCCAGATTTCTATATCTGCAGCCTGTCCGACTCGGTCATTTCCTACAAGGGCCTGATGATGCCCGTGGACCTGCCGAATTTTTACCTGGACCTGAAAGACCCGCGTATCGAAGTGGCCATGTGCACTTTTCACCAGCGCTTTTCCACCAATACGCTGCCCAAGTGGCCCCTGGCACAACCATTCCGCATGCTCGCCCACAACGGCGAGATCAATACCATCCGCGGCAACCGCAACTGGGCCGTGGCGCGTATCAACAAGTTCAAGTCCGAAGCCATTCCGAACATCGAGGAGCTGGCCCCGGTGGTCAACTTCACCGGTTCGGACTCCTCCTCCATGGACAACATGCTGGAACTGCTTGTCACCAGCGGCATGGATCTTTACCAGGCCATCCGGCTCATCATGCCGCCGAGTTGGCAGAATATGGAAAACATGGATGCCGCACTGCGCAGCTTCTATATCTTCAACTCCATGCACATGGAGCCCTGGGACGGCCCTGCCGGCGTGGTGCTCACCGACGGCCGCTTCGCCGCATGCGTACTCGACAGCAATGGCCTGCGACCGTCACGCTGGGTGGTCACCAAGAACGGCTACCTGACCTGCGCCTCGGAAATCGGTGTCAATGATTACAAGCCCGAAGACGTGGTTGCCAAGGGCAGGGTGGGCCCCGGCCAGATTCTGGTTGTCGATACCCAGGAAGGCAAGATCATGCATACCGACGATGTCTCCGACTATCTCAAGTTACGCCAGCCTTACGCCAAGTGGGTGAGGAACAACACCAGCTACCTGGAGTCACGTTTTTCCGAGGACACTGCGGAGTTGCGCCCGATGTCCGAAGAGGAATGCGAACGCTACATGAAAATGTTCCAGGTGACATTCGAGGAAACCGACCAGGTGTTCCGCCCGCTCGCGGAAAAAGGTGCCGAAGGCACCGGCTCGATGGGCGACGATACGCCGATTGCCGTACTCTCCCGTCATGTGCGACCGCTGTACGATTACTTCCGCCAGCAGTTCGCCCAGGTGACGAACCCGCCCATCGATTCGCTCCGGGAGACCATTGTCATGTCCCTGGAAACGCGGCTCGGCAAGGAGCTGAACATCTTCGAGGAGACCCCGGAACATGCCGACCGTGTCGTGCTGCACTCGCCGGTACTGTCGCCCCGCAAGTTCTTCACACTGCAAAACATAGAGCGCCCCGGGTTTGCCGGCGCCCACATCAGCCTCCTTTACGACGAAAAGACGGGTCTCGAGCAGGCTATCCGTAAGGTCACGGAAGAAGCCGAGTGCCATGTCCGTGAAGGCAAGGTGCTGCTGTTCCTGTCCGAGCGATTGCCGGAAAAAGGCCAGCTGGTCATCAATGCCCTGCTGGCGACCGCTGCTGTTCACCATGCCCTGAGCGTGAAGGGAATGCGCTGTGACACCAACATCATCGTCGAAACGGCTTCCGCACGTGATGCGCACCAGATCGCCTGCCTGATCGGCTACGGCGCCACGGCGGTATATCCCTACCTGAGCTATGACGTCATCGACAACATGATCAGCAAGAACATCCTGCGCATGGGCTCGCTGGAAGCGCACAAGAATTACCGTAAAGGCATCAACAAGGGCCTGCTGAAGATCCTCTCGAAGATGGGTATCAGCACGATTACTTCGTACCGCGGCGCGCAGTTGTTTGAAATCGTCGGTCTTGCCGAGGAAGTGGTCGACCTGTGCTTCCCGGGTGCCCCGAGCCGCATCAGCGGTGCCAACTTCAGCCACCTGCAGCATGACATGGCGCTGCTGGCCCGGGACGCCTGGCTTCCGCGCAAGAAGATCCAGCAGGGCGGCCTGCTCAAGTTCATCCACGGCGGCGAATACCACATGATCAATCCGGACGTCGTCAGGACCATCCAGGATGCGGTGCAAAGCGGCGACTATGAAAAATACCGCGCCTTTGCACAGCTCGTGGACAACCGTCCATTGTCCACCATCCGGGATATGTTCACCCTGCGCGAGGATGTCGAACCCATTGCCATCGACAAGGTCGAGCCCATCGAGACCATCCTGAAACGTTTCGATTCCGCCGGCATGTCGCTCGGTGCGTTATCACCTGAAGCCCACGAGGCCCTGGCCCAGGGCATGAACCGCCTGGGTGGACGCTCCAACTCCGGTGAGGGCGGGGAAGACCCGGCCCGTTACGGCACCGATCGCGTCAGCAAGATCAAGCAGATCGCTTCCGGTCGCTTCGGTGTCACCCCCCATTACCTGGTGAATGCAGAAGTGCTGCAGATCAAGATCGCCCAGGGTGCGAAACCCGGTGAAGGCGGCCAGCTGCCCGGCGGCAAGGTCAACGAGCTGATCGCCCGGTTGCGTTACTCCGTTCCCGGCGTGACCCTGATTTCGCCGCCGCCGCACCATGACATTTATTCCATCGAGGACCTGGCGCAGCTGATCTTCGACCTCAAGCAGGTCAATCCGGAAGCCCTGGTCAGCGTGAAGCTGGTTTCAGGCCCCGGCGTCGGCACCATCGCCGCCGGTGTCGCCAAGGCCTATGCCGACCTGATCACCATTTCCGGGCATGACGGCGGTACCGGCGCCAGCCCGCTGACCTCCATCCGCTATGCCGGCACGCCCTGGGAAATGGGGCTGAGCGAAGTGCAGCAGGCCCTGCGAGCCAATGACCTGCGCGGCCGCATCCGCCTGCAGGCTGACGGCGGCCTCAAGACCGGCCTCGACGTCATCAAGGCGGCCATTCTAGGCGCGGAAAGTTTCGGTTTCGGCACCATGCCGATGGTGGCGCTGGGCTGCAAATACCTGCGCATCTGCCACCTGAACAACTGCGCCACCGGTGTCGCCACCCAGGACAAGCGCCTGCGTGACAAGCATTTCATTGGCCAGGCGGAAATGGTCATGAACTATTTCCGCTTCGTGGCCGAAGACACACGCCAGTGGCTGGCGCGACTCGGTATCGGAAAACTGACCGATATCATTGGCAGGACCGACCTGCTCGAGCGCCTGCCGGCGCAAACCGAGAAGCAGGCCAACCTGGACTTCTCCCGCCTGTTCCACAATGACCTGATTCCGGCGGACAAGGATCGCTTCTGCATAACTGAAAGGAACGTGCCGAAGGACAAGGGTGAGCTGGCCGAGCAGATGGTCAAGGATGTCCTGCCGGCCATCGAGAACAAGAACGGCGGCATATTCAATTACAAGGTGCAGAACTTCAACCGCTCCATCGGCGCCCGCCTGTCCGGCGAAATCGCGAGGCGTTACGGCAACCAGGGCATGAATGACGCCCCCGTAAACCTGCGCCTGACCGGTTCATGCGGACAGAGCTTCGGTGTCTGGAACGCCGGCGGTCTGCACATGCACCTGACTGGCGATGCCAACGACTACGTAGGCAAGGGCATGGCCGGCGGCAAGCTGGTTGTCGTGCCGCCTGCCGGCAGCAGCTTCCTCACGCAGGATACCGCGATCATCGGCAACACCTGTCTGTACGGCGCGACCGGGGGCAAGCTGTTCGCCTCGGGCACGGCCGGTGAACGCTTCGGGGTGCGTAACTCCGGTGCACAGGCCGTCGTAGAGGGCGTCGGTGACCACTGCTGCGAGTACATGACGGGCGGTCTCATCACGGTGCTTGGCCGTACCGGCCACAACTTTGGTGCAGGCATGACCGGTGGATTCGCCTATGTGCTCGACCTCGACAAGGATTTTGTCGACAAGTACAACCATGAACTGGTGGAAGTGCACCGTATTCGCATGGAAGGCATGGAAGAATACCGCAGTCACCTGCGCAGTGTGATAGAGGAGTTCGTTATCGAGACCGGCAGCGACTGGGGCAAGCACATCCTCGAGAACTTCATGGATTTCACGCGCAAGTTCTGGCTGGTCAAGCCAAAGGCGGCCAGCCTGAAGATGCTGCTCAATGACGTGACCGTGACAGGAAACTAGTGGTATGTCCGATATTATCGCCAGGTCAAAAGACACCTTCCGCTTCCTTACCGAGGACCGCGAGGATCCGAAAAAGAAATCGCTGGAGGTTCGCAAGACCGAATTCGTCGAGATCTATCAACCGTACGAGGCGGAAGACGCCCAGGTGCAGTCAGAGCGCTGCCTTGAATGCGGTAATCCGTACTGCGAATGGAAGTGTCCGGTCCACAACTATATTCCCAACTGGCTGAAGCTGGCGCAGGAAGACAACATCCTGGAAGCCGCCGAGCTCTGTCATCAGACCAACACCCTGCCAGAAGTGTGCGGCCGTATCTGTCCACAGGACAGGCTCTGCGAAGGTGCCTGCACGCTTAATGACGGCTTCGGTGCGGTCACCATCGGCAATGTCGAAAAATACATCGTCGACAAGGCCTTCGAGATGGGCTGGCGCCCGGACATGTCCGACGTCGTGCCCAACGGCAAGCGCGTGGCGGTAATCGGCGCCGGTCCGGCCGGCCTCGGTTGTGCCGACGTGCTCGTGCGTGCCGGGGTGAAACCGGTCGTGTTCGACAAGTACCCGGAGATTGGCGGCCTGCTTACCTTCGGCATACCGATGTTCAAGCTGGAAAAGAGCGTCATGCACTTGCGCCGCGAAATATTCGAGGAGATGGGTATCGAGTTCCGTCTCAACACCGAAGTGGGTCGCGACATTGCCTTTGAAAAACTGGTCCAGGAATTCGATGCCGTGTTCCTGGGCATGGGCACATACACCTACATGAAGGGTGGTTTCCCCGGTGAGGACCTGGCCGGTGTTTACGAATCCTTGCCTTACCTTATCGGGAACACCAACCACCACATGAATTACCAGGCCGACCTGGCTGAATACATCAGCATGAAAGGCAAGAAAGTCATCGTGCTGGGCGGCGGTGACACCGCCATGGACTGCGTACGCACCGCTGTACGCCAGGGTGCCGAGTCGGTGACCTGTGTCTATCGCCGTGACCAGGAGAACATGCCCGGATCGCGCCGTGAAGTGCGTAATGCCAAGCAGGAGGGCGTGAAGTTCGTCTTCAACCACCAGCCGGTGGAGATCATCGGCGACCGCGGCAACGCCGCCGGTGTGAAATTCGTCAAGACGCGCATGGGCAAACCCGATGCCAACGGCCGCCGCCAGGCAGAAGTCATTCCCAACAGCAAGGTGGTCATGGAAGCGGATGCCGTGCTCATCGCCTTCGGTTTCCAGCCAAGCCCGGCGCCATGGTTTGCCGATTTTGGCATCAACACCGATGACAAGGGCAGGGTGCTGGCACCGGAACAAGGCACTTACCCGTTCCAGACCACCAACCCGAAAGTGTTCTCCGGTGGCGACATGGTGCGTGGTGCCGACCTCGTGGTTACGGCCATCTGGGAAGGCCGCCAGGCAGCCAACAGCATTCTCGATTACCTGGAAGTCTGATACCTGAGCCTTCATGACTGAATTGAAAAACGACCGATTCCTCCGCGCACTGCTCAGGCAGGACGTGGATGTAACCCCGGTATGGATGATGCGCCAGGCCGGACGTTACCTGCCGGAATACCGCGCGGTCAGGGAAAAGGCCGGCGATTTCATGAGCCTGTGCCGGAATCCGGAACTGGCCTGCGAGGTTACCCTGCAGCCTTTGCGCCGCTATGCGCTGGATGCGGCCATCCTGTTCTCAGACATCCTCACCATTCCTGACGCCATGGGCCTGGGCCTGTATTTTGCCGCCGGCGAAGGGCCTAAGTTCCGCAAGCCCGTGCAGACTCCCGCCGATGTCGAAGCACTAGATGTCGTGGATACGGAAAAGGACCTGGGCTATGTACTGGATGCAGTCAGGCTGATCCGCCGTGAACTGAATGGCAGTGTGCCCCTGATCGGTTTCTCCGGCAGTCCCTGGACCGTGGCCACCTACATGGTGGAAGGCGGTTCAAGCAAGGAGTTCGCACGCATCAAGTCCATGCTCATGAATACACCGGAGGTCATGCACCAGCTGCTCGAGAAACTGGCGCAGTCAGTGACCGGTTACCTCAATGCCCAGATTCTTGCGGGCGTCCAGGCCGTGCAGATCTTTGATACCTGGGGCGGGGCGCTCAGCTCCCATGCCTACCAGGAGTTTTCCCTGTCCTACATGAAGAAAATCGTGGCCGGGCTGATTCGCGAGCAGGATGGACGGAAAATACCGGTCATCCTGTTCACCAAAAACGGCGGCCACTGGCTGGAAGCGATCGCGGAAAGCGGCTGCGACTGCATTGGTCTCGACTGGACGCTGCCGATCAATGAGGCCCACGCCCGTGTCGGCGATCGGGTCTCATTGCAGGGCAACATGGATCCGGCCGTCCTTTACGGAAAACCTGACGCCATACGCAAGGAAGTCGGATTGATCCTGGAGCAATTCGGCAACGGCAATGGCCATGTCTTCAACCTCGGCCACGGCATCCACCAGCATGTGAACCCCGACCATGTCACGGCTTTCGTCGATGCCGTGCATGAATTGTCCGCGCAGTATCACCAGTAAGTACCGGCAGCGTCATGGCGGCAACTCCTGACTTCTCCGGTTACGCCTTCATCTCGATCGGCGCCAACCTGCCTTCAGGCGCCGGTGACCCGATCGATACCATCATGGCTGTATTCAGCAAGCTGGAACATCTCTCCCGTGACGAGATCCTGAGATCCTCCATCTATATGACCAGTCCGGTCGACAGTCCGGCCGGCACACCGGATTTCTTCAATGCGATGGCCGGCATCATTCCGGAAGACAAGGAAACGCCCATTTCCCTGTTGCATAAACTGCAGGCCATGGAAGACGCCGCGGGCCGTACCCGCAGCGGCATCAGAAACGAGGCCCGCACCCTGGACCTGGATCTGGTCCTGTTTGGTGCACGCAGCGTCGACACCGCCGAATTAACCCTGCCGCATCCGAGGGCCACTTCTAGAAAATTCGTCATGGAACCGCTGGCGGAACTTGCTGGCAATGATTTTGAATTTCCCGGGACCGCAATGACAGTGGCTGACATTATGGACGGTATAGGCGGCCAGTCAGTTCAAAAACTGGGCAAGTGAGATCAGATACCCCACCGGGAATTCGGCTCGGGGTTGATGACCCATTCGGGAATGGAAAATTCTTCGGGTGAACTGACCTGTATAAAGGAATCGTTGCCGAGAATATCTGCCCGGTAAAAGACCCTGCCGTCAGCACCATTGATGCCTTTGCCGAATATCCTGCCATCCGGCAAACTCAACGTAACCATGGTATCTCCGGTGGGCAGGCTGAACACGCGCCGGACGATGGTTTTTCCCTGCACGGTCATTTCCTCCTGTGCGTCAGGCTCCAGGCCGCCGGTCTCAGGTATCTCCAGGGCCGCCAGGAGCTGCAATTCGAATTCGGTCACCGCCTGCCGGAAGTGCGCCATTCGCTGGCGTGCGTTATCCATTTCAGTGACTACCGCCAGATTCCAGGTTGCACTGTCATTGCCTGCATACCGGAACTCCGATTCGGTCCAGAAGCGAATGACCCGTGCCAGCCTGCCAAGGATGTAGTTATGGTTGGCTGTGCCGGGGGAAAAGGCAGCCAGCTGCTGCATGAGCTCGCGGGCGTTGGCGGGTTCGGACGGATCATAGCGCCTGAACCCGAAAGGATTGGGGTGCGGCGGATAGTTGCCGTCAATGGCATCGAGATAGGCCTGGCTGACGCCCTGGTCGGATGACCTGAACATGTCCAGCAACTGCTCTTCGGAAATATCACCCAGCCAGCCATGTTCCTTCAGTTGTAACACCATGCTGAAGGCGTGCAGCCGCGCGCCATGCCAGGTCGGGTGCAGTGCATCGTAGGTGGAGAATGCAACCGGAAAATCCGCCTGGTAGTCGACAAAGGCGGTGGAGCGGCTTGCCACTGATTTGAGCTGCTGCCTGAACAGGTTCACGTCATCAGTATCCTGGGTGTAGACAGACTTGCCGAAATCGATCGGCAGGTTGAGTGCGATTAACGGAATATCCTGCACCGCGTAGGTGTTCAACAGGCTTTCCATGTCCTTCATGTGGCCGCGCCTGCCGCTGGCATAGAGATTCCACTGAAACAGGTTGTTGTCGTATCCATCCGGAAAGCGCCAGCGCTCATCCTGCTCCATCTCCACGAAAAAAACGGGGCGATTGTCAGTGCTGACCGTCCTCAGGGCTGCGGCAAGGGGCTGCTCCCAGAGATTGCGCAACGCATTGCGATTGCGGTACAAGTGGCTGATGCGCTGGGTCAGCACCGTGCCGTACAGGCCGATATCGTAATTGCGCAGCCAGAAGCCGGCTGGCGATCCCGGTGTTGAAAAAGGATCGCGCACTGTGGGCCTGCAATTCCAGGCGCATGCGGTCCGAGAAATTGATGTAGTTCGTTCCCAGGATGGCGACATCGATGTCGTAATCGAGGGCGCGCATGCCCCGTTGCAGTATGTCGGGTGCAAAGATTCCCGGTTCGGCCATATTCAGGACTTCGAAGCGTCCGGGAGCCAGGCTTTCCAGAAACCCCTGCAGGTGTGCGGTGACCATGCCGCCGGTAAACGCATGGGAATTCGACAGGTAAAGCACACGGTACTGCCCGGGTTTTTTCGGTGCCAGGAATTCGTCATCGATGCCTTTTCGATAGTCGGCTTCCACCCAGCTGGCCGAATTGAAATTGAGGAAATCAGTCCGGTCGAGCTCCAGGTTGAAACCCAGGGTGCCATTGAGGATAAACAGGAGGACAAGCAGGATCACCCAGGAGCGAACTCTTGCTGAATCCGCCTGCGCTGTTCTGTTGCCGAATGTTTCTGCTGACGCCATGGGTTAAAACTGGAAATAAATAAACTGGGTAATGGCCGGCGAGTTGATTATCGCAAAAATCGCCAGCACCGCGAGGAAGCAGGATTCCTGCCAGCCGCTTGCCCCCGGCCAGCGCCTCGCGGCATGCGGCAGCACCATGCAGGCGAGACTGACCAGGAACAGGATCGCCATATCGGCGATGGAAACCTGGCGCTCTGCAAAGCCGTTGATGCCGAACATTCCCTGCCATACCGGCCAGATATCCTGCCAGCCGGAAAGCCTGAATGGCACCCACGCAATGGCTACAGCAAGATAGGTGACCGCAATGGCGAGGAATGCCGGCAGCCTCACCGAAGGCAGCAATGACTGCTTGTAGTTGTAGAGGCAGAGCATGCCGCCATGCAGGAACCCCCAGAGCAGGAAATTGAAGCCGGCGCCATGCCAGAGGCCGCACAGAGTAAAGGTGAGGAAAACATTGAAAAAGGTACGGGGCAGGCCTTTTTGTGACCCGCCCAGCGGTATATACAGGTAGTCACGGAATCAGCTGGAAAGCGTGACATGCCAGCGACGCCAGAATTCCTGGATGGATGGTGCCTGGTAAGGAGCCAGGAAGTTTTCGTTGAGCCGTACGCCCAGCAGCAGCGATATACCAATGGCCATATGGGTATAGGCGGCAAAATCGAAATAGATCTGCAGGCCGAATCCCGTGCCTATGGCCCATGCGCTGAAAAAGTCCGTGGCATTCACCTGTACCAGCCGATCAACGATATTCCCGCATCCGTCTGCCAGTACCAGTTTCTGGAAAATCCCGAGCAGGATCCTGTCGATACCCGCGGTCCACTGCGGCTTGCTGGTGCCTGCCCAGAAACGGTCGAGCTGCGGCGCCAGGTGATTGAAGCGTTCTATCGGCCCTGCAATCAACTGGGGCAGATAGGCAATGTAATTGCAGAAACTCAGCATGCTGGTTTCCGGGCGCGTTTTGCCCCGGTAGACATCGATGGTATAGGCCATGGACTGGAAGGTATAAAAACTGATGCCGGGAGGCAGGACATAACCCTGGAAGAAGTCTGCATACCCAAGTCCCAGGGTGGCAGAGATCCAGCCGCCGTATTTGAAGAATCCGAGGAACCCGAGATTGACGCAGATACTGACAAGCAACCAGGCAATGCGGCGGTTTTTCATCGTGCTGGCAGACAAGCGCAGTGCGACGAAATAGTCGGTGAGGGAAGAAAACAGCAGCAGGAAAATAAAGGCGGGCTCGGCACCTGAATAAAACAGGTAGGAAAAAACCAGCAGCAGCCATACCTTGCTCTTTCCCGCAGGCAGGAAGTGCGCGAGCAGCAGGAATAAAGGCAGGAATACCAGCAGGAAGCCGGCAGAGTGAAACAGCATAGCGTTGGTTTTATTAGCAGGACTCCGGTCAATAGTACCGGAAATATCGGTGCCGTATCAGCAATACTGCAGGCAAAAAAAACCCCGGCTGGGGTGCCGGGGTCAATATTCGACTAGTGAGACCAAAATCATCAGGGGAAATGATTTGACTAAAATGTTACGCCATCCCCCGGCGAGGTCTGCGAATTGATTCACACTACACGGGGAGTGTCGTGAACCAATTCACAGTTCTGGTCACAAAATATTAAATATCCAGTTCGCGGGTCAGCTCGAAGCCGCCATCGTCATTCAGCTCGAAATCACCGTCCATGACCGCGTACATCCACGCGGCGGATTTTTTCATGCCGCCCAGCGGGTACAGGTGGCACTGGGTGATGCCGCATTCGGGATCGTTGGCCTGGTAGTTGGCCAGGTCGCGGGTGATCTTGTCCGGCATGCGCGTGGTCATCAGCTTGGCGATATTCGCAGCCTGGCGGGTGATGATGCGCATGGAGGGGCCGATACCGCAGGCCTTGGCATGGGCGAGCAGCGTCTTGATGGTGGCCAGACCCGGGATGCCGATATGGATAGGCAGTTCATTGCCTTCGCTGCGGATTTTCTTGTCCCAGGCGATGATCGGCTCGGCCTCGAAACAGAACTGGGTGGTGATGTACATCTCGATGCCATGCTCCTTGGCATAGGCATTCTTTTCCAGCAGGGCGGCAGTGACATCGGTCGGGGGAATGTCGGGGGAGCCTTCCGGGTGACCGGCGACGCCAAGTTTCTTGATGCCATATTTCTGGAACAGGTCCAGGCGCAGGATTTCCATCGAGCTGGAGAAGTCGCCTACGGGATTGTCGACGCCACCACCGATCAGCAGTGCTTCTTCCACGCCGCACTCGTCCTGGAAGATTTTCAGGTTGTCTTCAAAGAACTGCTTGTTTGGGATCGAGCGTGCAGCAAAGTGAGGCACCGGCTTCATGTCTTCGGCATACAGGCGCTTGACCGTGGCTACAGTGTCCTTGATGTCGGAACCCGGCAGGAAGGTCACGAACACGGTGGTTCCCGGACGCAGGAGCTGGCGGAAGTCCTCGATTTTGACGGCACCGCCCGGAGTTACTTCGACGGAAGTGTTTTCCAGGAACTTGAGAATATTCTGCTTTTCATCTGACATGGTTTATTTACCCTGAACAAAGCCCCTGACACATGATCCTGCACTGCCTTCCCCGCGTAAACCGCTGGAAATCAGGGGGGTTATAGTCGAAAAAGCGGCTATTCTATAGGCTAGCCGGGCCTGCGGCAAACGCGATTATCGCCCCTGTCAGGGCGCAGAGGTCGGTTGCGTCGATGACGTAAGGAGGCATGATGTAGACCAGCCTGCCAAAGGGCCTGATCCAGACGCCCCGGTCCACGAAAAAGGCCTGGGCCTTCGCCATGTCGACCGCTTCTTTCATTTCCACCACGCCGATGGCGCCCAGCACCCGGACATCCTCGACACTGCCCAGGTCCCGGCAGGGGGCCAGTTCCAGCGCCAGTTGCGCCTCGATGGCCGCCACCCGGGACAGCCAGTCACCGTCCTCCAGCAATTCGATGCTGGCCAGGGCGCAGGCACAGGCCAACGGGTTGGCCATGAAAGTCGGGCCATGCATGAAAACCCCCCGGTTCCTGGAAATGCCCTCTGCTACCTGGTCGGTACACAGCGTGGCGGCCAGGGTCATGTATCCGCCGGTCAGTGCCTTGCCGAGACAAAGGATGTCGGGACTGATGCCGGCGTGTTCGCAGGCAAAGAGTTTGCCGCTGCGGCCAAAGCCGGTGGCGATTTCGTCGGCGATCAACAGGACGCCGAATTCATCGCACAGTTCGCGAACCCGCCCGAGATAGTCCGGGGAATAAAAGTACATGCGTCCGGCACCCTGTACCACGGGCTCCAGAATCACCGCGGCGATTTCATCGCCGTGCGCCTCAAACAGGCTGCGCATATTGCCGATATCCTCCGCATGCGCACTACCACCGAACCGGCAGCGGGGTGCATCGGCAAAATAATGCTGTTGCAGGATGCCGGAGAAATGCTCGTGCATGCCTGTCACGGGATCGCAAACCGCCATCGCTGCGAAGGTGTCACCGTGGTAGCCCTTGCGAATGGTCAGCAGTTTATGCCGTGCCGGTTCATTCTGGTTTTGCCAGTATTGCAGCGCCATCTTGATGGCCACTTCCACGGCGACTGATCCGCTGTCGCTGAAGAAAACCTTTTGCAGGGGGGCAGGCGTGAGTGCCACCAGTTTGCGAGCCAGCTCCACCGCGGGGCCGTGGGTAAGACCGCCGAACATCACATGGGCCATGTTGTCCAGCTGTCCCGTGACGGCAGCGTTCAGGCGCGGGTGGTTGTAACCGTGAATGACACTCCACCAGGATGCCATGCCGTCAACAAGCTCGGTGCCGTTTTCCAGGGTAAGCCGGACGCCGCTCGCACCTTTCACCGGGTAAACCGGGAGCGGGCGATCCATGGTGGTATAGGGATGCCAGAGGTGTCTTCTGTCGAATTCGAGATCGATCATCCAAACCATTCTATGGAAATAGGTTGCGATGTACTAATGAAATGGAGGCAAGAGGCAAGAGGCAAGGGGCAAGAGGCAAGAAAATAACCCCACCCTTTAGTTCCTTGCCTCTTGCCGCTCAAAGAACCGTTCTTGCCAGTGCCCACACATGCACTTCCGCGGCGCCGTGCCGGAGCAGCACCCGGGCCAGTTCACCTATGGTGCTACCGGTAGTGACGACGTCGTCGACAATAGCCACCACCTGCCCGGGTTCGAAGCCGGTGTCTTCAGACATGCGAAAGGCGCCGCGCAGGTTTCGTCGTCGTGCTGCGGCACTGAGACCGGCCTGTTGTGGTGTTTCACGACTGCGATAAACCAGGTCGTGCCGGACCGTAATCTGCAACGGGCCGGACAACCACCGGGCGATTTCGAGCGACTGGTTGCAGCCACGCTCCCGCAGGCGGCCCTGGTGCAGCGGTACCGGCACCATGAGGTCGGGCATGCGTGACAAACGGTAGTGCTGCGCTATATAGCGGCACGCCTCGGCGGTGAGTTCCTTCCCGTTCACCAGGCGGTGATGGTACTTGAAAGCGGATACCAGGACAGGCAGGGGTGGGCTGTAGCTGAAAGGCGCCAGGAGCCGGACCTGCGGCGGCGGCAGTACCTGGCAGGTACCGCAAAGCGCCTGCCCCTGCAATCCGGGCGGCAGTGGCAATGCACAGCGCAGGCAGGGATGCATGATCCGGGGCAAGCCGGATTCACAAGCCGCACACAGGTCGCGCCCGGGTTGGCCTGATTGGCGGCACAGGATGCACGTCGGCGGCAGCAGCCAGAACTGTATATTGTTTAACCACTTGTTTACAGTTTTTTGGATGTTGGTTGACATGGTAAGATGCGTCCCTGTGCCGCCTGGCCCCAGTGTAGCCGTGAATTTCCTGGATGCCATGCCAGCCGCCAACCGATAGACCAGCAACCAGGACACCACCCGATGACAGCCACACTGCGCCATGACTGGACCTTCAAAGAAGTGAAGGACCTGTTCGACAAGCCGTTCAATGATCTTTTATTCCAGGCCCACAGCATCCACAGGGCGCATTTCGACCCCAACGCCGTTCAGGTAAGCACACTGCTGTCCATCAAGACCGGCGCCTGTCCGGAGGACTGCAAATACTGCTCGCAGAGCGGTCACTACAACACCGAACTGGAAAAGGAAAAACTGCTGGCGGTGGAGAAGGTGCTGGAAGAGGCGCGCAAGGCCAAGGCCAGCGGTGCTTCACGATTCTGCATGGGCGCCGCGTGGAAGCATCCCTCAAAGAAAGACTTTCCCCTGGTCCTGGATATGGTCCGCGGCGTCAGGGCGCTCGGCATGGAAACCTGCATGACTCTCGGTGCCCTCAGCCAGGATCAGACCATGGCACTCGCGGAAGCAGGTCTCGATTACTACAACCACAATATCGACACTTCCCGCGATTACTACAAAACCATTATCAGTACGCGCACCTTTGAGGACCGGCTAGACACGCTGGCTCATGTTCGTGATGCGGGCATCAAGGTCTGCTGCGGCGGCATCGTCGGCATGGGCGAGGAAGCAGACGACCGCATCGATTTTCTCAGGGAACTGGCGAACCTGCCGGTACATCCTGACAGTGTGCCGATCAACAACCTCGTGAAGATCAAGGGCACGCCGCTGGAAAATGCCGAAGACCTGGACCCCTTTGACTTCATTCGCATGATCGCCGTGGCCCGCATCCTGATGCCGCAGTCGCACGTCAGGTTGTCCGCCGGGCGCGAGGAAATGAACGACCAGACGCAGGCCCTGTGTTTCTTTGCCGGCGCCAATTCCATCTTCTACGGCGAGAAACTCCTGACCACCTCGAACCCCCTGGAAAATGACGACATGCAGTTGTTCAGGCGACTGGGCATCCACCCGGAAACGGTAACCGAGCATACGGACGGCGAACCCGTCCTGGAACCGGTCACCCCGGAAGCCTCGGGCTTTTACAACGCGATGGCCCGCTAAACACCGCGGCATTTGCATGAAATCATTCCGGCAGGAACTGCGCCAGCAATTACAGGCCCGTGACGAAGCCCGCCTGTTGCGACACCGGCATATCCTGCATTCCCCGCAGGGCACCGAGATCATCCTCAATGGTGAGCATGTCACCAGTTTCTGCAGCAATGACTATCTTGGCCTTGCCGGTCATCCCGATGTCATCCAGGCCTATCATGACGGCCTTGAGCAATTCGGTGCCGGCAGCGGGGCATCACATCTTGTCAGCGGGCACATGGCTCCACACCATGTCCTGGAAGAGGAGCTTGCCACGTTCACCGGCCGCAGCCGGGCGCTGGTGTTTGCCAGCGGCTATATGGCCAATATCGGCGTCATCACTACCCTGGTCGGCAAGGGTGACAGCATCCTGGAGGATCGCCTCAATCACGCATCACTGCTGGATGGCGGACTGTTCAGTGGTGCGGCATTCCGCCGCTACCCTCACCTGGATGCCGGCGCCCTGGAAGTACTGCTGAACGCTACAGACTCGACACGCAAACTGGTGGTCAGCGACGGAGTATTCAGCATGGACGGCGACATGGCCGACCTTCCCGGTCTGGTGCATGCCGCCATGAAACATGACGCGCTGCTCATGATCGATGATGCGCACGGATTCGGGGTGCTCGGGGAAGACGGCGCAGGTACCGCGGCCTTCTGGCGTGAGCAGGGACATGACATCGACGAGGATAACCTGCAGATACTCATCGGCACCTTCGGCAAGGCCTTCGGAGCCAGCGGCGCCTTCGTCACGGGCAGCGAAGAGCTTATCGAGACCCTGATCCAGTTTTGCAGACCCTATATTTACACCACGGCGATGCCACCTGCGCAGGCCGAAGCCATTCGTGCCAGTCTGAAGCTGGTCAGGAAAGACCGCTGGCGCCGGGAGTACCTGGCGCACCTGGTGACACGCTTCCGCCATCACTGCGATGACCTTGGGCTGGAGCTGCTGCCGTCACGGACACCGATCCAGGCCATCGTACTCGGTGATGTCGATCTCACCCTCAAGGCCAGTGCGTGCCTGATGGAATCAGGTGTGTTCGTATCCGCCATCCGCCCCCCCACGGTTCCCCCTGGCAGTGCCCGACTGCGCGTGACCTTCAGTGCCGTTCACACGGAAGAGCAGTTCCTGAAACTGCTGCATGCCCTGGAAGGCGTGGCCAGACTCAAGGGGCAGGCGGCAGCGCAATGACAGTATTCAATCCCCTGCCGGATTCCAGTCGCGTGGCACGTTCTTTCGGCAGGGCGGCGCAACATTATGATCGCCATGCCCGTTTCCAGCGCGACGTTGCCGACCAGCTGGCCGCCCGCATCCACATCACCCGAGTCGAGGACATCCTCGATCTCGGCAGCGGGACCGGCTACTGTGCCCAGCGCCTGCAACCGCGTTATCCCGATGCAAACATGACCAGCCTGGATATTTCCGCGTCTATGCTAGCCCATGCCCGCCTGCAGGCAACAAGCGGCAGGCAGCACTGGGTGTGCGGTGATGCGCAGACGCTGCCGTTCCGCGACAGCACCTTTGATCTCGTGGTGTCCAGCCTCACCCTGCAATGGTGTTCGTCGCCTGAACGCTGTTTTACCGAGCTGTATCGTATTCTCAAACCGGGTGGGCAGGCCTGGGTCAGCACCCTCGCTGAACATACCCTGGAAGAACTGCGCGCCAGCTGGGCGGCAGTGGATGACTATGTTCACGTGAACAGTTTTCTCACTGTGCCGGCGATCGAGGCGGCTGCAGGCTTTGCGCCGTTCGCCAACATCATGGTGGAGAACCGCCGGGACCGGTATTTCTATGGGTCGCTCTCCGCGCTTGCGAAGGAACTGAAGGGGATCGGGGCCAACAACCTCAATCACGGCCAGGCCAGCGGCCTGACGGGCAAGCGCAAGCTGCAGCAGCTCAAATCCGCTTTCGAGATGAATTACATCGCAGGCAAGGGCATTCCGGTCACTTATGACCTGGTGTTCATCGCCCTGGAGAAGCCTTAAGCAATGGCTGCTGCATTTTTTGTAACAGGTACCGATACCGATGCCGGCAAGACGCGAGTGGCTTGCGCCATACTCGCCTCTGCCAGGCAGCACGGATATTCCACTGCGGCGCTCAAGCCGGTCGCTGCCGGTGTGAACGCAGACGGGGTCAACGAGGATGTGCTCCTGCTTCACCGCGAGTGCACACTGGATCTGTCACCGCGTGACATTAACCCCGCCTGTTTCAATGACCCCGTAGCCCCGCACATCTGTGCGGCTGAAGCCGGCATTTCCCTGACCGCACAAACGCTTGCCCTGCAGTGCCGGCCTGTACTGGACCTGCAGGCGGACCTGACCCTGGTGGAAGGGGCAGGGGGCTGGAAGGTGCCGCTCAATTCACGGGAGACACTGGCCGACCTGGCCAGGCAGCTGGATATCCCCGTCATCCTGGTAGTGGGTATGCGCCTGGGCTGCCTGAATCATGCCTTGTTAACCGCGCAGGCAATAGCAGCAGACGGCGCCACACTGGCCGGCTGGATCGCCAATCGGGTAGATGCCGACATGCAGCGATACGAGGAAAACCTGGCAACGCTGAAGGCCCTGTTGCCGGCCCCCCTGGTGGCGGAAATGCCCCGTCTGGATCCCGGTAAATCGGGCGCACGCCACATAAACCTGCAGACGCTACTGGCGTAAATCCCCGGGGACCTGACCCAGATCAAAGGCCCCGCATGGACGCCAGCGGCCGCCGCTGAGTATAATCGCGGCCTGTTTTTGCTCCGGATTTACGGTCCGAGCCGCAAAAGGTAATAGACATGAACCACGATCCACAACGACCCATCGTCGTCTGTGCCCTGTACCATTTCGTCCGCCTGGACGATTTTGAATCCCTGCGTGAACCGTTGCTGCAGAGCATGCTGGACAACCAGGTCGGCGGCACCCTCATCCTGGCCAGTGAAGGCGTCAACGGCACCATCGCGGGTACGCGCGAAGGCGTCGATGCCGTTCTCGACTGGCTGCGAAGTGATCCTCGCCTTGCGGCTCTCGCTTACAAGGAAAGCTATGACGACGAAATCCCGTTTTACCGGGCCAAGGTGAAACTGAAAAAGGAAATCGTGACGATGGGTGTCGAGGGCATCGATCCCAATCGCAAGGTCGGCACGCACGTGAAACCGGCAGAGTGGAATGCCCTGATCTCCGACCCGGGCGTTTTACTCATCGACACCCGCAATCGCTACGAGGTGGAAATCGGCACATTTGCCAACGCCGTCGACCCTGGTACCGAAAGTTTCCGTGAATTTCCTGCATACGTAAAAGCCAATCTCGATCCGGAAAAACACACGAAGATCGCCATGTTCTGCACCGGCGGCATCCGCTGCGAGAAATCCACGGCGTACCTGAAAGAGCAGGGCTTCGAAGAGGTCTACCACCTCGAGGGCGGCATACTGAAGTACCTGGAGGAAGTGCCCGAGGAAGAATCCCTGTGGCGCGGCGAGTGTTTCGTCTTCGATAATCGCGTTGCGGTGAATCACCAGCTGGAAAAGGGTGGCTACGACCAGTGCCATGCCTGCCGCCTGCCGATCACCGAGGAAGACAAGCTGAGCGACAGGTACGAGAAAGGCGTCAGTTGCCCGCGTTGTTACGACCGGCAGTCCGGTGAGGACAGGCAGCGATTTCGTGAGCGGGAAAAGCAGATCGAGCTGGCCTCAAGCCGCGGCGAAAGCCACCTGGGATCGGCGGTCACTGAACATATCCTTGAACGCAAGCGGGCCAAGAAGAACTTCAAGGCACAGCAGCAGCGCTTCGAGAAGAGCAAGGCGGCAAACCCATGAAAGCAGATGTCATTCAACCGGGTTTACCTATTTTTTTCTTATTCGGCGGGTAGTCTCCTGCTGACGGGAATGGTCCACCGATACACTGTATTTATCGGAAATACACAACACCACAAACAAGAAATAGAAGCAGGACAGGAAAG
>Ga0181581_10000879_pt1 | contig 22871 bp, 12 predicted proteins | sample 071ome_22_FD_132433 | JGI IMG/M metagenome (GOLD analysis project Ga0181581, IMG submission 132433) | Coastal salt marsh microbial communities from the Groves Creek Marsh, Skidaway Island, Georgia - 071404AT metaG (megahit assembly) | ecosystem: Environmental > Aquatic > Marine > Intertidal... | reverse complement strand
GCCAACCACCCCTCGGACGAGGGAACAGACGACACCGACGACGCCGACGACGATCGCCACCGACCCGTTCGCCCTGGCGCGCCCGCGCGAACCCGCGCGCCGGTCTCTCCGCGCCGCACCGCGCGCGTCGCGACCCATCTCCATCGCCACCGCGCGCGCCGTCGACCGTCACGCGCGCCTCGCCGAAGATGATTCTCGTCACCGGATTCTCGCGTCGCCGTTCACCGCGCGCGCGCGCGCCCCTCGCGCGAGAGACGGCGTCGATCGGTCGAAACACCCTCGCGCGCGAGGATTCCTCCGCTCGCTCGCTCGATGCAGCCTCCGTCGCGCGTCGCGCGATGCAGCCTCCGTCGTGCGAGGGTGTTTAGGCCGAAAACTCTGGGAGTCAGCTGAGTCAGATGATGGTCTTACTGTCTCTATACACTGCGTTCCTATACAAAGATATTTCTTGTCCCAACGACCGACTCGCCGCGAAAAGACGTTTTCGATCGATTACAAACGAGTTCGCGCGCTCGACGACGACGACGACGACGACGACGACGGGGACGAAGACGACGGGGACGCGGTCGACGACGGGACCCGGGTGACGGGGATCCCGCGAACGATGTCGGTGACGCTAGCGACTCGCGACGGGCACCTCGGTCGACGCGTCCTCGGCCGATTCGTCCGCCGCCTCCGCCGCCGACGCCGGAGATTTCTGGTGTCGCTGCAACATGGTCGACTTGATGAGATCCTTAAAGTGCGGCGAGCAGTCGCTGCACTCGCATCCGCGGTTGTGCGGGTTCTTCGACGCAAAGTCGGGATCTTTCATGTCTTTGAATAGGGTAGAATCGACGAAATCGATGTACGCGCTCGGACCGTCGTTGGATAAACCAATCTTCGCCGTGCCCTCCATGACGAAGTCGTCCTCGCTGTGACTGAACGGGTACGTGCGGAACATATCGGCGAAACCCTTCAAGAAGAACGCGGTCGCGCCGAGGCTCAAAGAGCTGAAGAAATCGCCGTACACGCTGGGCTCGATCGCGCTCACGAGCTCGAACGCGCCGAGAGAAGATTGTGTCGCGCCTTCGCCGTCGCCCGCGCCGAGCAACGCGGCGGTGAAGACGACGGACGCGCCGACCCAGAACAACTTGGCCCCGGCGAGCGCCCCGGTGAGCCACATGGCGACTTCCGTGTTACGAAGAGCGCCTTGACAGTGCTTGCAATACTTGGTGTGCATCTCGTACGTGTCGAAGAGCTTGCTCGCGTCTCTCTCGATGGGAGGCATTTGCTCCGTTCCTGGAGCCCACGGAATCGGGCCGTTCTTTTCAAACCACTTGTAAAAGAAAATCGTCATCTTATCCGCGGTGGTCGGCGTGAAGACTTGGTCCTTCCACTTTTGCGCCAACGCCTGGCCGTCGCCCTGCGCGATGATTTTTTCTTGCTGGTGCAGCAACACCATGTCTTGGTGCAAAAACGTCGGTCCGAGCACGTGCGTCAACCACGCGGGCGACGTGAGCGTGAACAGATTGAGCTTGAACCAACGGTGTTGACGAATCATGTCGCCCTTTTCCGGTCGACGCTGCGCCACCGTGGCGACAAAGTGACGGCACCAGCCCGGTCGGGTGGGCACGCAATAGTGCGACGTGAGGAATCGACCGCCCTCGTGACGCCAATCAATCTTCAACAACGCGGGAGGTTGGAAATCGTACGACGTCTCGGCGTCGTATTTGCCGATCGTGTTGAACGGCGGCACGGCCGGATCGATGGCGCACCGGAATCCACCCGCGTCCGTCACCGGTCGCTCGACGACGCACTGGAATCCCGCCGGATCGTCATACCGAGAACCGACGAGCGTGTGATGACTCACGACGGCGTGCGCCGGATCGATGGCGTTTTCAAAGAACGCGTTCCATCCGTACGGCAAATCTCTCACCTGCCAGTGGTTTCTAAAACCACCGCACGCCGCGCGGCCGCTCTTGCCTATGCCTTCGATTTCCGCCACGAGCAGCGGCGGCGTCATCATCGCCTCCGTCTCCGCGTCTTTACCACCCTCACCCCACGCCCAGATCAACCCCTGCGCCTCCATCGTCGGTCTCTTAAACGCACACGATCGCACGTTCGCCTTGACGCGCTCCTCTTCTTCCACCGAGGACGCTTGTGGCATCGCCGTACACTTTCCGTCGCCGTCGAATCGCCACGCGTGATACGCGCACAACAGCGTCCCATCGCTCTCCACCCGCCCCTCCGTCAACGGCGCCAATCGATGCGGACACTTATCCTCAAACACGTTCCACTTGCCGTCTCCGGATTTCCACACCACCAGGTCCACCCCGAGCAGCGTCGTCGCGTGCGGCTTGGTCTCGTCGATGACGTCCGCCACCGCCACCGGATACCACTGCTTCGTCCACGAGTACGCCGTCGGGTCCGCGCCCACCACCGCCGCGCGATCGGGATTTAGGCCCATGGGATCGATCGCACCCTCCGTCGCGCTCGCGCTCGATCTCGGCGTCGTCGTCGTCGCGCGCGCGCGTCGAAGATGGCGCGTCGTGGATAAGCGCGCCGTCGACGTCGTCGACGTCGTCGCGCGTCGAGAGTTCGTCGTCGCGCGTCGACACGGCGCCGCGGTCGCGACGGCCGCGCTCGTCGTCGGCGTCATCGCGCGCATGGTCGATCGAACGCCGCGCGGTGTCGGCGAACGCGCGCGGGAATGACGCGGTTGGATGGTGTCGAGGCGCTCGGGGAGACGAAAGAGAAAACTTTTCGTCGATTCGGAACGGCGAGACGGAGAAAGATTGACGCGCGTGTGTGGCATCACAAAGAATGAGGCGTAAAACAACGCGACGACGATGGTGTAGAGAATCGTGTCGTCGCTCATCGTTTCGGTTTGTGTGATTTTTTGGTGTCTCGCGCGAGCTTGAGCGCGCCCGGCGGGAGCGAAATTTTAACGCCGCCGGGGAGCGCGGCGGCGCAGTCGGCGTCGGGGATGAGTTTTATGGCGGCTTTCTCGGCGGGAGACGCGAACGGGGCGCGAGAGAGGACATCCATGGCGAGTTTGGCGCCTTTGCCCTTCTTTTGAGACCCAGGGGTGAGTTTGAGGCGGAATCTGAAGGCGTTGACGGCGACCATGGGCGCGCACACGGGGAGACAATACTCGATGTCGTCGTTTTTCAGCGCGGCGCCGACGATTCGATTGACGACGGAGACGCGTTCGTCGTCGAGCTTGATTCGCTCTTCGAGGGAAAGCCCAGACGTTTCGTCGTCACCGTTTTCATCGTCATCGTCGGTGGCGTCTCCACCACCGGTCGAGCCGCCGGCGCGCTTGGCGTGCTTCTCGGCGGCGCGAAGCTTGTACAGAGGCGGCGCGGGCATCGGCGCGGTCGGCGCCTCCGGTTTCTCGAGTTTGCGCTCCTCAAACTGTTCCGCCTTCTTCTCCGCCTTTTTCGCGGCGACGGATTTCTTCGAACCACCGCCCGCGCCAAGTAAATTCATCGCCAGCGCCCGATCCTCTTCGTCTTGATCCGCGTACTTGGCCTTGGCGCGCTTGAGTTTCGCCGCTTTGCCTCGAGGCAGCGCCTTACCACCACCGCCGCCGCCCTCGGTCGGTCCCTTCTTCTCCTTGGCCAGAGTGGACGCGTGCACGGCCAAGGGGTCGACGAAATCGTCGTCGTCCGAGTCTCCGCACTTTCCTCCGCCGCCCTTTTTCTTCTTCTTTTGTAATTTGCGTTCCTTTGCTGACATTCGAGGCGCCGAGGACGGTTTGTTTCCCGTCGTCGATTTTTCACGCTCTGCGGCTCGGTTTTCGTCGTCGTCATCATTCGTCGCGTCTTCTTCCGCGGTCTTGAAAGTCGTCGCGTCGGCGAGGTCGTCGGCGAGGTCGTCGACTCGTTTGATGTCGACGTCCTCGGCGGAGGCATCTCCGGAATCATCGCCTTCGTCCTCGTCCTCGTCCTCGTCCACGACGTCGTCTTCTAAAATGTTGACATCGCTTCGCACTAAACGATCGTGTTTGTGCGCCTCGGCGTTCTTCTCGCTCACGACAAACATGAGACCGAATCCCATGATGAGTTGCGCGTGCGGAAGGAATTGCTTATCGGCGTGCGCGACGTACGCCTCTCCTGGAGGCAATCGATCGCCGGCGACCGGCGATATCTTGCTCACCTTCTCCGCCGTCGTCCACCACGCAGATTTTACGGCGCGCGAATTCCACGCGCTGCTTCGGCACATGACCGCGGCCCCGGCTTGTACGAGCGAATACGCCGGCACGGCGCGCACTTTCGATCCGGCCGGTGGTTTCACGAGCGTCACCGGCGCTTGCGGTACGTCTGCGTGCACAAATGCGTCACCCGGAAGCATGTAACGCGACATGATCATATCCGCTTGCGTCGCGTCTTTCGCTTGAAGCACCAGACAGTTTTCAGTCGTGATGAACCAGTTGAACTTTTCAAACCAAAGCGTCTGTCGCGCCTTGGAGATGACGGCGCCGTTGGCCGCCTTTTCAATAGCCGCCTTCGCCTTCGCCTCGGCCGCCGCCACCGCGCGCGCCTGCGCGTCCATCGTCTTGTCAAACTTTTCCGCGTGTTTCTTTTTGGCCGCGAAGCGCATCGAAGCGTTCGCGTGCGCGCTCAATCCTAAATCCACGCTGACGGCGACGCGTTTGGACTTGCCGCCCTGCTGCGCGTCCTCGTCCGAGACGTCGAGATCGTTGGAGAGCATGATGGTGATGTGATTTCGCTCCAAGTCGAGCGTCTTGATCATTCCGGCGACTGGGTTTCCGAGCCGGCGCTCCTCGTTGATCATCGCCTCGAGCTCGACCCACGACATGCCGCTCGCGAGCGCCGAGTTCACCGCCTCGATGGCTGTGTCAACCGCCTCGTGGTTGTATTCTATCAACATCGCGCGCTGCTCCTCCTTCTCGCGCTCGCGCTCGAGTTGCTCGACGCGATTCTTTTGGTCCTTGATGGATTTTTCTAACTTGGCTACGGCTTGTTGTTCGGCTTTTCGTCGCGCGAGAATTTGAGACTGCGCCTCGAGCGCCATGAAGTATTCGTCGACAGCGTTGTCGAACGCGAACACGGGATCGGTGCCCGGCGGCAACTCGAACGTCTTCGTCGCTCGATGTTCGTTTTGTTTCAACACGAACGGCGAGAAATCGTCAAAGATTTCAATCTCTTCCGTGCCGTCCGCCTTGGCGTCCATCTTGGTGCACACGTGCGGCGTGGGGACGATTTCGCCCGTCGTCACGCCCTCAAACCAACTCTCTAATTCGTGCACGGCGACCGCCAATCGATCGACGCACGCCTCCCGAACGTCGTCATCGAACGGAAGCGTCGCTAAAGACGTCTTCTCGATCCCCGCCGTGAGCGCTATGTGTTCCACGATGGCGGGCGAGTACCCGAACGCCCGACACAGCGCCTCTCGCAGCGTCCCTGGCGCGCGCGCCTCCTTCCCGTCGACACTCACCTCCGACGTCTCTCCTGCCACCGCACCGCGCTCCAACGCGCTCACCACGTCATCCCGATCGTATCTCTTAAACCCTTTGAACCGATCGAGCGGATATTGATGATTTCCCATGATTTTCACGCCCTTTTCGTCGTCCCGGTGCGTTCGCAGCAGCGTCAACACCGTGTAATTCCCATCCGTCAACACCACGTTTCCCTGCGAATACAGCTCCACAATCACGTGACACTCCGTGTCCCCCGCCCCGAACGTAAAATCGATCGCTCGATCCTTCCCAATCTGCCGAACGTCGTTCAGCCGCCGCGTCTTGACGTGCATTCGCAACTTTTGCGTAAACTTTGAAGGTCCCTCTCGTCGTCCTCGATCGTACTTCGTTCGATGCACCCGACACCCACTCTCGATCAACACCACGATTTTCTCGCTCTCCGCCCGCGCGCGATCGATCCCATCGTCTCGCGCCACCGCTCCCGACGATTTATTAAACTTCAGCGCGTACGTCCTCGCGTCGACGTCGTACACGTTCGCGCACCAACACCCGAGACACGATCGTCGCAACGCGGCGACGACGGCGGCGACGTCGAACGCGGTGTACTTTTGTTTCGGCATGACGAGACGACGACGACCGACGTCTGACGACCGACGGAAAGAAGTTTGGTTTCCAGTCTTTCCACTCGGCACTGCTCGACGCCGAGGGTCGACCGATCGATCGATCGACGGCGAATCGACGATGAGGTGCGCGCTCGGGACGACGACGAGGCGAACGCGCGGGGAGAGACGCGCGGGGGTGTCGGCGAGGCGCGGATGACGCGAGGGGGAGACGCGCGACGCGTGGGGTGGGAGAAGATGTCGATCGAGCGATCGTCGGGACGCGCGCGTGATTTCGTGAATGCGCGACGACGCCGCGCGCGAGGCGTCGAGTGGCCGCCTCGCGTGACGATGGAACGTCGCTCGAGGGTGAATTGGACGCGTGGAGACTGACGGTGACCGCGACGCGACCGTGCGACCGCGCGAACAGTGGTGGTTTTTTCGGCGAGCCCGAGAACCCGGCGTTGATCGGCGAGCTCGGGGGGGAGTTGGAGGATGATCTCTCCACGCTTCGATTGGAAGAGCGCGTGGAGGAGGTGCACATCGCGAGCACGAGAGACGAAGCGGCGATGATGGGAAGCGGTGGGCTGTTGACGCCGGGCGATTTGTTGAATCCGAACGCGTTGAGCGGGGGGCGAGGGATGACGCAGGCGGATTTCGAGCGACGGGCGATGGGACAAGCGATCGCACCGCCGCCGCAGGTGCCGAAACCGTACGGACAGATGCCGCTGATGCCGCCGGGGATGATGCCGCCGCCGCCCGGGATGCCGCCCGGGATGCCGCCGCCGCCGCAGCGTCAACCCCAAAAGTATCGCGGAGAGGATTTGCCGGAGTGGGCGGACGGACCGAGTCCGGTGCCAATGGACGTACCGGGGATGCCGGGCGTTCGCGCGACGCCGCAGATGCCGTCAGCGCCGATGCCGCAGGGTCAGCCTCGGCAGCAAGGACGACGACCCAGGGAACAGCGACCGCGGGGACGACCGCATTACTGCGGGCAGTACATGGCGAACGACGAGATTGAGGGCATCCTGCGCATTCAGTGGAGTGCGACGCACCCGCAAGATCGACCGGCGTACGACCACGATTACTTTTATCAGTCGTGGTTGCGTCGGAACAATCCGTCCAAGCTCAGAGAGCCGTTTTGCCCGGAGCATCTGCGAGAGCTCGCGTCTCACGAAAAGGAGGCGCGCGGTCCGGTGACCTTTGTGCCGGGTTTGGCGGGTTTGGGTAAGGTACCGTTCGGTAACATTCGTTCGCCGAAACCTCTCTTGGACGTGTCCTCCGGAAGCGCCCCGAGCGGAGACGGCGACGAGGCGCAGGAGGAGGGATCGCAGCGCCGACTCGAGCAAGAGCCGCTCTTGGCGGCGCGCATCATGATCGAAGACTCGATGTGCCTCTTGCTCGACGTGGACGACATCGATCGTCAACTTGAGGAAGGTCGACCGAGCGACAGCGAAGACGCGCTCAAGAAGAGACGCATGTTCTTGCTCGATGGGTTGGTGAGCACGTTGCGTTTACCTTCTGTGCCCGTGCTCGCGGTGGGTGGCGCCGAACACGACGGCGTCTTCCAACGCATCGTCACCCTGCCCAAGGGTAGAACGTTGCTCGCGAAGGCGCTGCCGAGATTCCCGATCGGGTCCGCCGCGGCGGCGACCGTTGTGTGGGCCATCTTGCGTAACGTCGGCATGCTTTTGGGTGGTAAAAACGCGACGAACAATCCGAGCGCCGAGGCGTTGCTCTTGGCCGCCGCGAATTCGGTGCAGCTCATGAATGGCGTCGCCGTGGAGGGCACGTTGGGCGCCGTCGCGACTGGTATGAACGTCGCGGACGTGAGTAAGCAACTCGCACCGCTCACCTCGCGCACCGGTACGACCATGGCGATCGTCAGCGCGCTCGCTGCGGCGTTGGAGCGAGCGCACCTGCTCGAAATTTCCCCGGCGACTCACAAGGCGTTCGGCGCCGCCTTTGGGATCGTTTTCGGCATCTTCGATCGTCACGCCGTGAACGCGGCGCAGCGTGGCGGAGGCGACCAGGCGCTCCCCCGGGATCTTTTGCGTGCGCTCATGCATCACTGCGACGACGCTCAAAAGCAGCGACTGAAGACCCACATCGCGCAGCTCGGCTGAGCTGGACACTCGAGCAAAAAATGCGAGTCCCGAGTACCGGTGGATTTCGGAGCGTCGTGCGGTTTTTTGAAAGCGCGTCGCTCACACAAACGAACCCCGGACTGAAGTGTCTTAGAGATACCAAATCGTAGTAGAAATGTAAACCGAAACCGAGTTTTCGAAACAAAAGATTTAAAATTACAAGCGGCGCGAGTCGAACAGTTTAAGGAAGTGGCTCAGCCATGTCTCCGAGTCGATTCAGGTGCAAATATGCGTCTGTGCCGTAGTTTTCCATCGACAATACTTGCAAGTCACCACCAAAGTACCTCGCGTAGAGACGCGACAGCGGGAGACCGTAGCCGTAGCCCGCCAGGACGACAGGGCCCGCTGAGTCAGCGTCCATGTCCTTCAACGGACTTCTCGCCGTACTGTACAAGTAGGTCCAGATCTTCGGTAAACCACTCCTAGGAATCCCACCCCCTTCGTCCGATACCTTGATCGTCACATCTTCCGCTCCTTCTGCGATGATGACGCGAATCGGAGGCGGCGTGACGTCGCTGTCGATGAACCTATCGCTGACCGCCCGCAGCGAGTTCTTAATAAGTTCGAATAACATTTGATGCAAATGCCCCGGAACGTAGGCGAAAGTGAAACCTTCTTCACCGTACAGTTCAACCTCCGGCGCGTCGCCGTATTCACGCATACAAATGGCCCGCGCGTCCGCAATCGCGTCGCGCGCAACCTCGAGAGGGCTCAGCGACGTGTGAATCAACCCGATGTACCCCTCCTTGGGCGGGTCGTGCAGCGCGATGTGTTGGCCTATGAGCACGCGCATACCGATTCGACTCATGTAAAAACCATCCAAAAATTGGTGCACCTCTGGAAACTCGTTGAGATCCGTCGTGGCGTACGTCCCCCCCCTTCTCGCCGAGGGAGGTCTGGCCCCCTTCGGCCGCTGCGCCGCGAGCTGTTCCTTCAGCTCGAGCACCGCCCTCGCGATCATGGGAACCACGTTCTCGTGACGCGTCATGATTCGTTTCAAAATGTTCGTCAACTTTTCCTCGTCCTCGGTGCTCTCGATCGGTGGAAACTGTCTCAGCTCCTTGAACGACTCCACGTACCAGTCCCTGACGTCGAGCACCTGTGGCATATCGCTCAGACCGAACGGCAGGTTCTCAAGCTCAGCGACACGATGCGCTAATCGCACCGGAAGCTCATTGTGCAGAAACTGCGCGCTCACCATCAATTGCTTGTGTATCGGCTGCGCGCCGAAATCCAACATATACTTGAGACTCACGCCGGTTTGGCTTCGAAAACTTCCTCGATAGATGTCGTCCACGACATCCTTGGGAAACTTATCGCCGAGTTTCCTTCCCGTCGTCGTCGCTTTCGTTGCCGCTTGATCGCTCGCGCTCGTCTCACCGCTGTCTCGCGCGATCGCACCGGCACCGACGGCGCTCTCCTCCCGACCGCTTCGCCGCGTCTCCGGTGGTTGAGCCGCGCGCGAGGACGATTCCCCACCCGGCGTCGATACGCGCTCGTTTACCACGCTTGCGTCCGCCGAAAACGCGCGCGAGATCGTCAGCGCGCGCATCGACTCGCTCGATCGCGCCGCGCGCGAGAGAAGGCGCGCCGCGGCGGACGACATGTCGCTAGGAAGGGTAAACTACGGGGAACACGCGTCCCGACGTCTTTCGTCGGCCGTCACCGTCGATCGACGGTCGCGCCCGTCGCGCCCGTCGATTCAAAACCCGATGTGCACGTGCGCGCACCTCTGCCGCGAGTCTCGCGGGTTCGAGGGCGCCGCGGCGCGTGTGTGAGGAGTCGGGAGTTCCGAGGCGCGGCGTCGCCACCTCGGTTGCGCGCGAGAGAGAGGGCGGAAGAGGACTCGTCGAAGTGGACGCGCGCGCGTCGGGCGTTGCGCGTGGTTATCATGTTGGTAAATACGTATTACTAACGCTCGACGCGTGCTTCGAGCGTTTCGATGGCGTTGAATGCGTCAACGCGGATTTTTCGGTTGGCGCGCGGCGAGACGTTCAACCAAGCCGGTGCACCTGTGATCTTTGCCCGCGGTGTCGATAGCGGTGGCGAGCGCCGAGCGCGAGGCGATGACGATGAGGAGTTCCTTGGCTCTGGTGACGCCGGTGTAGAGGAGTTCTCGACGGAGTAAGGGTTTGTGTGCGTTCGTCATGACGAGGACGACCGCCCGATACTCGCTACCTTGCGCCTTGTGAATCGTCATCGCGTACGCGGGAATCAAGTCCCTGAGTTCTCCCTTTGTGTACGTCACCTCTTTGAAATCGGCTCCGAAACTCACGATGGCCGTGCTTTCCTGGGTGTCGATCTGACGAATGATGCCCAGGTCGCCGTTGAAGACTTCCTTGTCGTAATCGTTTCGTTGCTGTAACACGCGGTCGCCCTCGCGAAAGACGACATCGCCCAAAAACGTACCCACGGTGACTTCGTTTTTACTCTCAGAGCTCGGATTGAGCGACTTTTGCAACCAGTTATTCAGAGAGCTCGTGCTCGCCACGCCTCGGCGCATCGGTGACAACACCTGAAGATCGTTGGAGGTGAACCCGTGAGACGGCAAAATATCGCTCAATACGTGGTCGAGCACAGACTCGACGTTGGCGTTCGTTTCGTTCGGCAAGCTCACCCACAGACAGTCGGGTCTGAGGTTAGGATCCGTCGGCACCATATCCACGTCCTGAGCGTTCGCGACGACGCGAAGTTCGTGCATGTCCGCGTCGTATCGTTGTTCTCTGATGTCCACCGGAAGGAACGCCCCAGAGTTGATGGCGTGCGCCGCTCTGACGATGCCGCTCGCCGCGGCCTGCCGGAAGATGTCCGTGAGCGCGATGCTCGGCACATTCTGAGCAGCAAGCAGATCGCGCAAAAGACTGCCCGGACCGACCGACGGAAGCTGATCGGCGTCACCGACGAATACGATTTGCGCGTTTGCCGGCACCGCCGCCATGAGCGCCGCCGCGAGCGGCAAGTCAAGCATCGAGCTCTCGTCCACGACGACGACGTCGGCTTTGATGGGATTCTTCGCGTCGCGCGAGAATCGTCCCTTGTACGACAACGCTTGCAACGGCCCGTCGTCCTCCATGCCCTCCAACGCATCCGACGCCTTGAATTCCAACAGTCGATGGATCGTCGAGCTCATCACGGGATTTGAAATTTCTCTCCCCGCGGTGGTGATCTCCATCAGACGTTGCGCGGCGCGACCTGTCGGCGCGCACATCACGACACTCTTACCCATCGCTCGCCATAAACGCACGATGACGTGCGTGGCAAACGTTTTACCTGTACCCGGACCACCGGTGAGGATGGTCACCGGCGACTCGAGCGCGAGACGCACGAAGTCCTTTTGCGCCTGACTGAGCTCGCGCCAACCCTCCTTTTGCGCCGCAGCCTCGAGCCAACGCTCGACGCGCGCGGCGTCAACCTTGATTTGTGGACGAAGCATGCGTTTCGTGACGTCAGAGGCGACCGCGACCTCCGCGCTGTGCATGGCACTCGTGTACACCGCGGCGTTGTCCCAGTCTCCGTCAAAGACGCCGCCGTCGGACAAACACTGAACGCGAATTTCACCCTTCTCACGCATCGCCTCCGCCGCCGCGTACATGCTTCCGTCGTCAACGATGGTCGATTGTCCCAACAACGCGCGCACGCCGTCCACGATTTTGTTCCAAGGCAAAAACGCGTGCCCGTTGCTCACCGCGGCGGCGCTCAGAACCTCGATGATGGCGGCTCCCAAACGCGCGGGATCGTCCGGTCTTTTTCCGAGTCTGGAGGCTAAAGCGTCGATTCGATGGAATGTCGCGCCGCGAACCGAGCCGAGCGTCTCGAAAGGGTTCCCTCGGATCAAATCTTCCGTCATGGGACCGTATTGCGCCGCCGCTCGCTGCGCGAGCGCGAGCGGGACGCCGTGCTTTTCCAAAAACACCGCCGCGTCGCGTTTCCCACGTGACTCATCCCAGTTCGTTTTCAACTTGAGCGCCGTCTTTGGACCGATGCCGTCACACGCGACGAGTCTTTTGGCGGCGTCAGGCGCGTTCAAAACATCCATCAAGTCGACGCCAAAGTGGTTGACGAGTCGCTCCGCCGTCACCTTGCCGCACCCGGGAAGCGCCCCGCCGCTCAGATAACGAAGCATCCCGTCCTCGTTCGACGGTTTCAACTCGGTCGGTGCGCCCGTAATCACGAATTCCACGCCATACTTGACGTTTTCTCTCCACTGCCCGACGAGCTCGAGCATCTGACCCTCGCTCGCCCCCGGAAGCGTCCCCACCACGGTGACCGTCGGCGCCGCCGCCGCCCCTTTCCTGCGCCGTTTCGGCGTCGCCAACGCCCCCGGTGGTAACTCGCACGAGGCATCCACCGCCATTCGAGCCACCGTGTACCCGTTCTCTCTCGAGTGAAACGTCACGCGCTTGATCTCACCTCGAATCGTCGGCGACGACGCGTTCGCCGGTTCCTCCGCCTCCGCCGCCTGCGACGCGAACGTGCGCGCCGCCGACGTCGCCTTCCCACCCATCGACAACCGCGACAACCCACGCGCGAAACGTCGAACGTCATCGACGTCACCGACGACGTCCGACGGCGCGTACGACGTCGACGGCGCGCCGTCGTCGTCCGTCGCCGCCGCGTTCGCCGCCGCTCGCCAATCCTCTCCTCGTCCGCCGCCCCCGACTCGTCTTCCCACCGCCGTCAACGCCCGTCGTCCGACGTCGACGCGTCTCGCGAACATCACGACCGATTCGCGCGCGCCGCTCGCGCCCGCGCGTCTCGCGCCCGCGCGTCTCGAGACGATTCCACCACGCCGCCCCGCGCGCCCCGCGGACGTCCCCGCGCCCGTTCGCGCGCTCGCCTCGCGAGGCCCCTGCGCGCGCATGCACCGACGATCACCGATGCGCGCACCGATCGCGCGATCGACGCGCGTCGGCGTCGCGTCGCGCGTCGGCGTCTCGCGTCCCGCGCGCGCACGCGTGTCAATCGTGTCCAATCGACAGGGACTCTTTGTCGAATCACGAACCGTGGCAGCAAAATCTTCGACGCCGAGCTCACGTCGCCGAACGACACACGCGAACGCGAGAACGAAAGCAAAGACACACGAGCGACATGTTGGCCACCGCGCGCGCGACGACGACGCGCGTCGTCTCCAGGTGCGTTTCGTGTCGCTCGACGCGACGCGACGGGACGCGACGCGCGCGCGTTCGAACGGAACGGATGCCGTTCGGTTGGCTCGTCGTTCAAATGCGCGGGAAAGACGATGACCGCGACGAACGCGCGCGCTCGCGAGGAGACGCGCGGTGCGCGGTGTGGTGGGGACGAAAAATGTGTCGCGCGCGATGTCGAGGCGACGTCGCGGTGGGGAACGACGAGACGAGGGAACGTACGCGTCGATGGGTGGACGGCGCGTTTTTAAATTGAAACCGGGACGCGAGCGCGCGAACGGGCGGGACGACTGACGAATGCGCGCGGGACTCGATCGCAGAGGATACGCGACGTCTGGATTGAACAAGAAGACTCTCATCGATGCCGTGGCGGCGGAGACGGGTGAGACGAAGGCGAACGTCGGACGCGTGTTGACGGCGACGTTTGACAAGATCGGCTCGACGGTTCGCGCGGGCGACAAGGTGTCCATCTCCAAGTTTGGCACGTTTTCCAGAAAGTCTCGCGCCGCTCGCGAGGGACGTAACCCGTCCACGGGTGCGCCGTTGAAGATTCCGGCGTCCAACTATCCTTCGTTTAGCGCGAGCTCGGCGTTCAAGGACATGGTGAAGGGCAAATAAACGTGTAAGTTTTGTAACAACAACCCATCGTGACCTCGACCTACCTCGACCAGGATCTCTCACGACGCCTCCTCTAACGTCTCTATCGCGGCGGAGAGCTTCCCGTGGAAATCGAGCGCGGCGGCGAGCAAGCCGAGGAGGTTGACCAACCGCTCGCTCGATATTTCCACCCCCGGCGCGTCCACCGCGTCTTCGAACGAGAGCACACCGTCGACAAAGTCTTGAAACATCGCAAACGCGGCATCTCGTTTCGCCTTTTCCGCCCGCGCCACGCGCGCGCGCAACGCATCCTCGCTCTCACCCTCCGCGTCGCCGTTCGCGAGCGCTCGTCTCGCGTCTCTCGCGTCTCGCGACGCGCCTCGCCACTCGTCTCGAGAACATGCGATCGAAAATATGTAAGACGCCACCTCCGCCCGCGCGCTCCATCGCACCAAACGCTCGAGTGTGGATTTCTCTCGCATTGCCACTCCCGCTTTGCTCAACCACACGCCCTGTTCGAGAAAGTAATACGCGCCCTCGAGCGCGGCGCACGCCGCCGCCGCGCTCGCCCACCGCCTCCACCCGCGTTTCCCGTCCGCCTCCGCCTCTCGCACGACGTCCCGCAGCTCGGCGACGTTACCCAGAAACTTCCCGAGACGGAGCGCGCGTCGTGCGTTTCCGAGCGAGCGCTCGAGGGCGGTGCCCGCGCGAATGAATTCGGCGGTCGACGTGGAGACGAGCACGGAATCGTCTCGCCGCGCGCGCGTCTCCGCCTCGCTCACGGCGAGGATGAGCGCGTACCGCGCGAGTTTCATCGTCTTATCGATCCCCTCCCGACGCTTCAGGAGCGTCACGGCGACGTCGAGCGCGTCGTACGAGGGTCGTTTGCCCATGATGATGGTTGAAAAGCGCGCCGACAGTTGAAGAGTGACGCCGACGGCGACGGAACAGACGGTGTTCAATGCGTTGATTACGATGACGAATGAATGGAGACGTGGAGAATACACTAGAGAGGGCGCGGTGGGGTGATTTAAAGATCGTTCACGTCGCGGCCGTCGATGAAATCGATCACCTTCGGGACGACGTCCTTCAACGCCGACGCCGCCGCGGCGAGGTTCTGAAGAAATTCTTCCTGCGTCGCCACCGGTCCGTCGACGATGTCGGTGATGGTTTTCACGGCGATGACTGGGATTGAGAATAAATGCGCGACGTGGGCGATGGCGGCCGCCTCCATCTCCTTGACGCTGGCATCGTATTCGTCCATCAACGTGCGGCACGTCTCCGTGGCGTCGAGCGAGTTCCCCGTGCACACCGTCCCGCGCTTACACCCGAGATGTTCCGCCAATTTCGGCGTCGGCCACGCGTCGTACTCACCCACGCCGTAGACGTCGTATCCCGGAATCGGGATTCGACGATCGTGGTTCTTGAAAGTCGTGGCGAGATAAACGTCGCCGACCTCGCCCCCGCGCTTGGAGAAACCGCCCGCCGTGCCCGCGTTCACGATCACGTCCGGCTTGAGCGTCACGCACGTCTCGTACGTCGACAACGCCGCACCGACCGTGCCGACGTTGCACACGCCGTGTTTCACGCACGACCCGGCGCAGACGACGGAAATTTTCGCCCCGCTCGGGAGCGTCCCGCCGTACACGCGCATCGGCGCCTTACCACCGGCGCGCGCGAACGCGTCGGCGTCGAGTTCGAGGCCGAGGTGCTCGATGAGCGGTTTCGCCTCGGCGTCCATGGCGAAGAGGACGGCGATCGAGCGCACGGGCGACATGGTTCGCGAAAGATGACGCCGCGCGTCGTTGTGATGTTTTCTCGATGTGTTTGATGCTGGACGTCGACCGCAGTGCGTCGCGCGACGCGTCGGTGGTCGAGGACGCGCGAGAAACATGACGAATAGATACTCCTGAGCTCGAATTCCGCCGTTGGGCGAGAGACGCGCGCTTGTGGTCGACCCTCATGGTGTCGCACGATTTGAGCGCGCTCGAAAAGCTGTTGTGTCTCGACGACGAAGCGTACCTTCGCACGACGCTGGACGCGCACGTGACCGCGACGAGCGAGGCGGATGAACGCGAGTATGAGTGTCAACTCATCGCCGACGCGTTTCGAGAGTTTAAGACGACGAGCGTGACGTTCGAGGCGTGGGCGCGAACGGCGAAAAAGTTGTCTGTTTGTCGCCGGCGCGAACGAGAACGCACGGCGGCGGTGGATTTCTTCATCGGGAGAAGACGTCGGGGGGTGGCAGTGCGGTGTCTTCGCGCGTGGCGCGCGACGGCGCGTCGATGCGCGCGCGTGCGCGCGCTGACAAGACGCGTGGAGACGCGGTGGCGGACGACGCACGGGACGGCGGCGCTCGTCGCTTGGGCCGCGTGGGCGGCGTCGGCGCGCGTTCGGCGGAAGCAGACACTCGACGCGGCGACGCGGCGACGAGACGTTCGAACGATGCGCTCACATGTGCGTCTCTGGCGCGAGCGCACGCGTCGGTGTCTCTCGAACGACAGGGCGACCGTGTGGAGAGCGCTCAAATTGGAATCGACGGCGTTCGCGGGTTGGACACGCTTCGTCGTCGACGCGAGAGCGGCTCACGAAGCGACGCGACGCGCGATCGAACATCACGAGCGGGCGATTAAACGACGCGCGGTGCGACGATGGCGCGCCAAGCTCGGTCGGGCGCGCGCGTTCACGAACACGCGGGTCGTGGCGGTTCGGTTCGTGGCGTGGTGGCGACGCGTCGAAGACGCGCGAGAGCTCGACGCGCGCATGCGTTTCGCCGTACGACACGACGACGTGCGTCTCACCGTCGGCGCGTTCGCGCGGTGGTGCGTCGTGACTCGAGAGATTCGCGCGCACAAACGAGACGTTGCGCGCGCGGAGAAATTTCATCGAGAGACGCTCAAGGCTGGAACGTTTTTCGCGTGGCGAGCGGCGACCAAGTGCGCACGGACACTCAACGCGGAGAGAAGGACTCGCGCGTTCGAGCGATGGCGCGCGGCCGTCGTTCGAATGAGAGAATTAGAGGCTCGCGCGCGGTTCTTTCTCGACTCGCAGGCGATCAGTTTCAACGACAAGTACATGCCCGAGAGTTGTTTCGGCGTGTGGAGAGACTTCGTCTACGCGCGTCGCCGACGATACGCCGCCATGGAATTCGAAGAGACGTGGCGCGCGAGACGCGCGTTCGCGACGTGGAGACTCACGACGACGACGACGACGCGCGATGACGACGCCAAGAATGAGAACGAGGACGAGAACGAGTCGTCCAACGCGAACGTCGACCGCGAGACGCTCGACGCCGCCCGCCAGCCCCCTGCGCGATAGATAGACGATAGACGATGACTATAGCACGACGTAGACGATTACAAATCAACGCAAAACGCGGAACGCGTTTACGAGAAGGTCGAGGGGTCGTTCACGCCCAACATCGACTCGATGGTAAACTTGAAGAAGAAGTACCCGCCCGCGCCCACGGCGACGACGAGCGCCGCCGTCTGCGGCTTCTTCAACAGTCCCACCACCGGTCGTCCGAACATGTACGCGAACCCGACCATGATGGAGATGGAAAATCTCGCGTACTTGACCATGTTGGCCCAGAACGGAACCTCTCCTCCCGCGAGCGAGAAAACTTCCCGCGGCGTCGCCCCCGTCGCCGCAGCGTTATCCATCATCGCGTCCGCCGCCCCCGTCGCCGCGAACGCCGTCATCGCGTCGCCGGCGTCCGCGACGCCCGAGCCAATCGTCATCGCCACCGCGCCGAGCGCGAGTGCGCCGAACGCCGCCGCGCGCTCGCGCGTCGCGACGTCGTCCTCGCTCGCGTGCTCCACGCCGCTCGCGCGTCGCGCCGACCCTCGCGCGGCGACGCGCGAGGACGCCCCCGCGCGACGCGCCGCGGCGCACCGCACCGCGCGCGAGCGCGTCGTCGTCGTCGTCGTCACCGTCGTCGTCACCGTCGTCGCCATGGTGGCTCGGGCGCGCGCTCGTGTGACGCTCGTTCGTGCGCCCGGTCGTCACACTCCAACCGTCGTTCCCGCGCCGACGCCGCGACGAACGGGCGAGCGAGCGACGCGCGCGTCGAGTCGCGTGCGTCGCGACGGCGACGCGGCGGCGCGGTGGCGCGGTGGCGCGGTGCGCGCGTCGATCGACGCTTCGGATCGGTTCGAGATGCCTCCCAAGAAAAAGATGACGACGACGACGACGACGAAACGGCGAGCCGACGACGCGGCGTCGTCCGCGGCCAAGCGACAGAAATCGATGACACGGTCGTCCGCGAGTGAATCCACCGTGCGCGTGGGCGGACGCGGCGGACGCGGCGGACGCGGCGGACGCGGTGGTCGAGGCGGTCGAGGCGGTCGAGGCGCGAAATCGACGACGACGACGACGAAATCGAAGACGAAATCGACGACGACAAAATCAACGACGAGGACGAAGTCGACGCTCGTGGCGGTGAAAAACGCCGACGCCAACGGATCGTCGGTGGTGCTGACGAAGAACATGGATAAAGTGTCTCGAGAGGCGACGTCGGCGATGCGCGCGAGTTGGAAAATGTATTACGTCGCGTCCTTCGCGGAGACGTTCGGCGAGGCGTTGCGACTGCCGTCTCGAGACGTCGGCGCGTGGGAGCGCGCGCTGTGCGATCCGATTAATAATCTGTGGATCGTCGAGCTCTATCTGCGCGTGTGGTTGAAGAAACACGACGAGCGAGAGTACCCGCCGGGACCGCAGAGCAGAGGATTATTATTGATACCGGGAGATTGGGAACGCGAGGAGCGACGCGTTCTTCCGCGGGCGACGAAACGCGTCGGCGTCGAATACGACGTCGACGCGCGTGGTGGGTTCTTAGCGTGCGATCCGATGGATCGTTTAGATATCTTACACGCCGTGTGCGATGAGGTGTTTGATCGCAAAGAGTGGTCGGCGGATTTCGTGTCGCGATCCGCCGAACGGCTCGAACGCGCGAAGGCGCGCGCCGACAAGGCGACAGACGCGAAGAAACGAGCCAACGCGTTTCGAGACGTCGATCGAGGCGTGCACGGCGAATCTATAGGGCGAGACGCCAAGGGATGTTCGTATTACGTCACGGCGAGCGACGCGAGACTGTACAGGTCGTCACCGACCTCGACGTCGACGCCCGCGAGCGGATCAGCCGACGGCGCCCCGGGCGGATGGTGCACGCCCTTCGTTTCGCTCGAAGAGGTGGCTGCCTTCGCGAGAACGATGAAGAAGACGACCAACAGACGCGAAAAGGCGTTGTACGAATACCTCGTCGAGGACCACATTCCGTTTCACGAGGCGCGTCTGAAACGACTCGAGGAGGCGCGTGCCGAGGCAAAGAAGAAGGAGGACGCCGATCGCGCCGCCAAGGAAAAACGAGAGGAACAACGGAGACGCGTAGAATTGCTCGAAAAGACGGCGAAACGATCCAGCAGAATCGGCGAGAAGAAGGCGTCGCAAGAGACGGTGGCGGTGCGAGACCGAGAGCCGGAGACTATCTCGTTCGATCGACGAAAGGAAGTGTTGGAGGATCTCCGTCGATGGTTGTTGACGCCGCCGTCGCTTCGTAAATCGGCCGAGCCGCCGCACGACGTCAAACGCGAGGCACTTCTCGTCGAGACTCGAGCGATCGAGTTTCGCATGCCGATGTTGAAACCACGAGGGCGCGCGTGGAGAGGATGGTGCGTGCGCGTGTGCGGCGACGACGCCGATCCGTCCGATGCCAAGACGTGGTCGGACGCGGTGTGTGTCGATTACGACGCCGGTCGCGACAAGGTGCGCGTGTATCATCTCGAGACTGCGACGATGGAGTTCGTCAACATGGACGCCGTGCCCGTGCGCATGGGACGCGTAAAGGTGCGCATGAACGAGTTGTTCGATAAGAAGGGGCGCGCGCTCGTGTCGCCCGAGCGTTTACGCCGAGAATGCGGCGGTTTATGCGCGAGTCGAACGCACCCCATCGTCGAGTACGCGGGATCGTGGCGCGACCACGTCGTCGGCGAGGGCGTGCCGTCGTACGGCGACGACGACGACGGGAAAGTGGCGCAAATCATGTTACACGTCCAAGACCACGACGACATATACGCCGAACTCGACGGTGAATTCGAGCCCGAACTGTACGAATCCGAAACCGAAACCGAGACGGACGTCGACGACGAAGACAAAGACGATGATGAGAACGACGCCGATATGGACGACGACGACGGCGACGACGACACCGTCGAAGAGGCGACCGAACTCGACGTCGAGAGCGACGATAAAACCATCGAGCAACAGACCGAAGACGACGACGAAGAGACGAACACCACCGTCGTCCTCGAAGACGACGTCCCCGCGAGCGAGTGAACGCATTGAATTGAAATGAAATGAAAAGAAAAATAACTGAAACGAATTGACGCTCCGCGCCGAGACAGACAGACGTCACACACCGCGGCGAATGCCCACCGCGCGCGTCCTCGCGCCGTCCCCACTCGCGCGCACACGTCTCCCGCGTTCTACGCGACTCCCACGACGACCGTTTCGCCCGCACACGCGCGCCATGCGTCTCCAACACGACGACCGATGGACATCCGCATCCGCCATGCGCGTCATCGAATCCCTCGACGATCTCCGCGCCGTCGCCTCGACGCGCGACGTTAAGATCGTGTGCGTGGGCGCGAAACCCTCGCTCGAGGATCCCGCCTTCGCGCGCGCCGTGTTCGGGGCGAACGACGCCGCGATGACGACGTTTCGGAAGATGACGGCGGCGACGAGCGCCGACGCGTCGAAGAGCACCGTCTTGGCGTTCGGCGACGACGACGACGCGACGTGCGTCGAACTCGTCGTGTGCGTGTTACCGGAAAACCCGTCGAGACATAACTCGCCGATTTCGTCGCATTCGATCACGGCGATGGCGAAAGCCGCCATCGGGGATCGAAAGCGACGGCCGGCGTGCGTCGTCGCGGCGCTTCCCGTCGAAACCTTCGCGCCGTCGGCGACGAGCGCGCTGGCGAGGATTCTACCGCCGTATAGACACAAGTATCGCGCGCCGGAGGCGACGCTCGATGGTGACGTACACGTGGGTGTGGTCGTGAACGGTGAGGTGTGGAACGGGGCGGAATTACGGTCGTTGCCCAAGGCGACGAGACGGTGTCAGGCGCTCGTGGACGCGGCGCCGAACGAGTTACATCCCGACGCGTTCGTCGACGAGGCAACGCGCGTCGCGAATGAACTCGGTGCCACGGTGGAGGTGGTGGAGATTAAACGGTACGAGCAACTCGTGCGCGAGGGGTACGGGTGCCTCGCGGGCGTCGGGAGCGCGTCCAGTCGAGACGGGAGAGAACCGGCGCTCGTGCATTTGCGGTTTACGCCGTCGGCGTGCGTCGATCCGTCGACGCCGTCGGTCGCGTTCGTCGGTAAAGGCATCACGTTCGACACCGGGGGATTATCTCTCAAGTCTAAAGACGGCATGTGCGGCATGAAGACGGACATGGGCGGCGCCGCGGGCGTGTTGTGCGCGTTTGAATCCATCGCGCGCGAGGACGCCGAATGCGCGTTTACGACGCCGCTCGATCTCGTCTTGTGCGTCGCCGAGAACGCCATCGGTTCCGGCGCGATTCGTCCCGACGACATTCTCGTCGGTAAGAGCGGGAAAACGGTCGAGATCAACAACACCGACGCCGAGGGTCGTCTCGTCTTGGCCGACGGCGTCGCCTACGTTACCGATCCCGCGCGCGCGTCGTCGGGCGCGCCGAAACTCGTCGTCGACATGGCGACGCTCACCGGCGCGCAGATGATCGCCACCGGACGCAAACACGCCGGTCTCGTCACCGACGACGAGGACATGGAAAATCTCGTCGTCGCTCTCGGTAAATTCACGGGCGATCTCGCGCACCCGCTCCCGTACGCCCCGGAGATTTTCAAATCTGAATTCGCGAGCAAGGTGGCCGACATGAAAAATTCCGTCGCCGATCGCTCAAACGCGCAATCGAGCTGCGCGGGGCAATTCATCGCCAATCATCTTCATCCGGAGTGGACCGCGCGAGAGGACACGGCGTGGATTCACCTCGACATGGCGGGTCCCGGAAACTTCAAGGATGGCCTCGCGAGCGGGTACGGCGTCGCGCTGCTCAACGCGTTGTACAAAGCCGTCGACGCGGCGGCGCGCGAATGAACGCTTCGTACTGTACATACATCGATCTTCTACGTCTATTTTCTCTCTACTCCCGCTTCGACTTGGCCGCCGCCGACGTCATCCTCCTCGCCGCCATCGCCCGTCTCGCCCTCGCGCGTTTCGCCGCGTCTCGACCCTCGAACGCGCCCGGAAACTCCACCGCGAGGAGCGCGAACGCCTCGCACGCGATTGTCCCCGCCCAGTGCGCGAAGTACGTCTCGTCGTCCCCTCCCGCGCACACTCTCGACGCCGCGTACCACGTCGCGCACAGCGCGAACGCCGATCCATCGCACCAACCACATTTCGTCGCGACGTACCCGAACGCGAGCGTCGCGACGCGCGCGCGCGCCCATCCCGGCGTCGTCGCCGCGAGCGCCGCCGTCGCCAACGCGCCGGCGAGCGCGAGCGCGCCCAAACCATCCATCGATCCTCTCGCGCGGGCGGCGAGCGCGAACGCCGTCTGTTGCGGCACGAAGACGCGCCAGACGTGTGCGGACGTCCCCGGCGCGGTGACGAGCGCGCGCGCGGCGTCGTCGCCGCGTAAGGTGAGGTACGTCGTCGTGAATGTGATGAGCACGCCGAGTGCGGCGAAACCTCTCGCGCGCGCATTCACGCGCGGCGTCGCGTCGGACGCGCGCGCGGCGGCGGCGAAGGCGCGCATGGACATGACGCACGCGAGGGCGACGCACAGGAAGACGTGCGCGGACACGGCGGTGGGCGTGCCAGCGTGCATGATGGATGACGAGGCGCGATGTGTCACATCGTGACGCCGCGCGACGACCCGCCATGCGACTCGCGATGACGACGACGACGACGACG
>Ga0181581_10000859_pt1 | contig 23115 bp, 20 predicted proteins | sample 071ome_22_FD_132433 | JGI IMG/M metagenome (GOLD analysis project Ga0181581, IMG submission 132433) | Coastal salt marsh microbial communities from the Groves Creek Marsh, Skidaway Island, Georgia - 071404AT metaG (megahit assembly) | ecosystem: Environmental > Aquatic > Marine > Intertidal... | reverse complement strand
GATTTTTAAAGAATTAAAAGCTATTCATATATCAGAAAATGGAGAAGCTGTATATCATAAAGACTTTTTAGATATTTTAAGATATATCAGAAAACAAATTCCTCATATACAAATTAATTTTCTAAGTAATTTTGGACTTATGTCTCGAAAAATATCTGAGGCTATGATTACAGAAAATTTGATTGATACGGTTGGAGTAAATATCGATGGACACGATGAAGCATCTTATCGTGCTGTTAAAAAGATTAGTTTTAAAAGCGTAATTAAACAACTTAAAACATTTATTCAATTACATACTGAACATAAATCAGATATAGAAATTGATATTATGGTAATGCCTGCGGTTGAGTATACTACAGCTGTTAAATTATATTCTACAAAAAATCCAGATCAAGTAGAAGAAGGAACTAAAATAGCATATTCTAATTTTAAATTAACAGAAAATATGTTACGTCAATTTGTTCCGCAAAATATAAGAATTAATCATAGTAAACCAGGATTATGGTCTGAAAGAAGTTTAGCTAAACAAGGTTTACTTGGTAAAACTCCTAAACATCAATTAACATGTCCATATTTTACTAGGGTTAAAACTCAAGTTTATGTAGCACCAAACGGTGATTGGTATCCATGTTGTTTGGATGATAATAATGATATTGTTTTAGGAAACTTAAAAGAACAAAGTATGTCTGACATTTTTTATTCTGATATACGAAAAGAATTTATTCAAAAATTAGAACAAAAACGATTTGATGAAATAGGTTATCCATGTAATACGGTTGAAGCGTGTCAAATCATTTCTTTAAATGAATCTCTATTTAATAGAGTAAGTCAACAACAATCATTTAAAAAAGAAATTCAATTTTGAATAAATATTGGTGTACACAACAATTAAAACAGTGTATAATAATTCAGTTATATTACAGCAATACAAGGAAAAATACATGTCTTTTGCAAATTTAAAGCGTAATCGCGATCAAATCTCTAAACTCATTCAGGCAGCAGGTGCTACTGAAGGTGGCGGCGAAAAGAAATCATATGCTGATGATCGTATGTGGAAACCCACAGTAGATAAAGCAGGTAATGGTTACGCTATTATTCGATTCCTACCAGCACGTGAAGGTGCTGAACTACCATGGGCTCGTTATTGGGATCATGGTTTCAAAGGCCCAACAGGTCAATGGTATATCGAAAAATCTCTTACATCTCTTGGTAATCCAGATCCAGTCGGTGAATTGAATTCTCGACTATGGAATTCTGGTATCGAAGAAGATAAAGAGACAGCACGTCGTCAAAAACGTCGGCTACATTACGTATCAAACATTTACGTTGTCTCAGATCCTGGTAATCCTGAGAATGAAGGCAAAGTCTTCATGTATCAGTTTGGCAAAAAAATCCATGATAAAGTAATGGATATGATGCAACCAGAATTTGCTGATGAAGAACCAGTAAATCCATTTGATATGTGGGAAGGTGCTGACTTCAAACTTAAGATTCGTAATGTCGAAGGTTATCGTAACTATGACAAATCTGAGTTTTCTGCTCCAGCTCCACTCCTTGGCGGAGACGATGAACGTCTCGAAGCAGTTTATGATAAGATGTATGATCTATCTGAATGGACAGATCCTGCAAACTATAAAACTTATGATGAACTGAAAACTAAATTGTCAACCGTTCTTGGTGAGTTTGCTTCTGCAGGTGAACCAACAATGGCACAGACACGTCAGATCAACGAACCAGTTGAGGCACCTGAACCATCTCGTATGGAACCAGTCACTGCCGAACAAGTGAATGTTGAAGATGACGATGATACGTTGAGCTACTTTGCGAAGTTAGCAGCAGCGGACTAAAAATCCATCCTTGTAGTCTGCAGCTCAAGGAATGGTGTGTGACCCTCAGCACATAATGAGGTACGGGCTTCCGGTATACAGAGGAGCTAGAAAGGGAGGCACCATGGAAGGCCTCCCTTTTGATTTATGGATATAGACTCCATTGATCGGCCGAATTATTTCCACCTACATAACTCGAACTTGTATTATTAATCGACTGAGAATTTGTTGAATTATCAGTGGTTACTACATTTGTAGGTGCAGCTGAATTATTTAAATAACTATTTACTTTTTCCATTAGTTCAGCATTTAAACTTGGCATAGGAGTCATGGATCCTTGCTGTCTCATTTGCTCCAATGTTAATCGAGGACCAAAATCTCCTCTACTTTCGTATGCAGCTATTTCAGCTTGTTTTGCTTGATCTCCATATCCGGTAAAAAAGTTTTTAAGTCTTGTCGAAGATTCATTATATTTTCGTGCGATTGCAGCGTCTGCATCTGCTAGCTTCTGATCTAATTTTGCAAGATCGTTATATACTTTTTCTCCGACTCTTTGATCACCAAGTAGTTTATAATCTGTTTTTAAATCAGTACCAAATATTTTATTCAATCCCATATTTGTGAGATTACTTACTTCACTTGGTAAATCGGCAATAGAGGCAATACTCGCAAGAGCTCCAATTGAAAATCTATCGATTGCGCTTAATGATTCTTGAGCTTGTAATGTTGGATCATTTACAGCATTATATCCATCGTAAGCCATAATTGCAGGAGGAACATATCGTCCAGCAAGTTTTGCGGTTTTCTTAAGCCAATCAGGAACCCATTTCTTTTTAAATATTTTCTCTGCTTCAAGATCTGCGGCCGAAGGAGTTTTAGGCTGCATCGGAGAAGTAGCCATAACTGTAGGAGGTTTAGCTTTTGGTATTACCGGAGCTTTGGTTGCAATAAGAGGCCGAGGAGTTACAGGTTTTGGCTTATATAATGAAGCCGGCCCAGTACGAGTAATAGCTAAATCGTCTATTTGTTTACCAATGGCTTTTAATATATCATCAGATGTTTGACTAGCAGGAGAAGAAATCCTAGGAGCATTAGACATAACTGTCGGTGCAGGTTTGATTTTAAATTCATCATAACCGCCGAATGCATTACGTTGTTGTTGTGTTAATGGAGGAGTTTTTCTTGTGCCAGTGCCTCCTGCAGCTTTTGCAATATCATCGGCTGCTTCATCAGCTATTTTAGCAAGATTACTATCTAAAGCTGCTTTCCTTGCAGCTAATATTGCAGTAGTTGCGGCGATTGCTTTGGCCGCTCCAAAGCGTAAAATCTTAGGAGCAATAAACATTAATGCTCCGCCAATAATAGCTTGAGTAGTAGTATTATTTAAATCAATATCACCAAAGGGAGTATTAATTTTTCCATCTTCACCGCCTAAAAGTTTGGCAATCTCGTCACCGTACATTCCGCCAAGTAAAGTACCAATTCTTATAAACGGATTTTTAGTGATCATCGATGTAACAAAAGCGGCTCCTAATCCTTTTGCTGCATCTCCGAGATCTACATCTCCTGGTAGTCCAATGTCTTGATCTAATAAAGCTGTGGCAGTAGCAAGTCCGGCCAAACCAGCGATACTTGCAAGAGCAGGACCAAGAGCTCCCATTAATCCGCCGAAACCTCCTAATAATCCTCCGCCTCTGCTTGTATCAGTCGTTGTAGAACCTTTTGCTTTTATAATTTTAGAACTTTTGCGAGCTCTGTCTTTTTCAGCTTTTTCTTCGAGTCTATCACCACGATTCGTTTTATCTTTATCAAGAAAGTCAGAAATTCTAGCAGATAAACTATTAATGCTAGCACTGTTATCAGCTAAAGACTCTTCCTTAGCTAATACCTTTGTTTGCTCTTGGAGCGTAGAATTAATTTGTGCTAGAGTTGCCATGTTATCTACCTAAATTACGTCTCTGTATTTCTTCATTTTGTTCTTTAATATCGCTGACCAACATTGTAACATATATCTCCCTCTCCCACGGCAGCATCATTTCAATATCGGTTAGCGAATACTTATGATTCTGCATTAATTGATAATTGGTTTTAAAGAAATTAACCAAATTATCGTGAGAGAGGTTAATTAAAAAAAATCTTCAATTCCTTGCAGCAAGTATTCGTTAGTCTTTTCACATCCAATACAATTAAATTCCACTTTCTTTTCTAAACGCGGAATTGCATTTACAAATTTCATAATATTTTCAAATTGTTCATTAGTGAGCGATTCTAAAAATTTCTCAACTTCTTCACGTGGTTCATCATCAAATACTATATTTTCTTCTTCAGTCATTAGGCTATCTAAACAGCCAAGTGTAAAATGATATATGGTTTTTGATACCGGTGTTTCAGTATCTCTAAACGATTCATCGAGCATATGCTCATATTTTGGGTATCGTAGCTTTAAAGTATAAGTATCATTTAGTTTAACCGTATCAGATACAGTGTTATCAGTTACGACTTCAATCTGTTCAAGATTAATTGTAACTTCATTTTCTACTTCACATCCATCACATTTTACGAGAATAGTAGAAGTTTCACCGACCGACTTTGATCGAATTTGTGTAAACATGTATTCTACATCGAAAGTAGAAAGCTTATCTACATTTACTTCATCCAACATACAAGAATTAATTGTACTTGTAATTGCATTTAAAACATCTTTTTGATTTCGTGTTTCAAGTGCAATAAGCAATATCTTTTGTTCTTTTACGAGGAATGGCCTAAACTTTACTTCCTTTTTAGTTGATGGTATAGTAAGAAAGTACGAAGGTACTTCATTCACTTGGGGTAATGCCATTATAATGTTCTCCAATTTTTATATGACAATTGTACAGTAAGTTCCATTACTTCTCCGGCATTACTGTTTAGCTGTTGTGCTGCCATTGAAGTAGGGAACGCATCAATCAATCTAACACGGCGTGTTGCGGCTGTGTTATTTAATATATCGTCAAAAGGATTTTCAAGAGATAATTCAAAAATATCTCCTATTCCTACTTTTAAATCGTTTGACTGGAATTTATAACTTTTTGAATATTGGTTAATCGTAACGTCATAGCAATATTCTTGTGGAAATACTAATGAGTTTTCACCTGGATTTACGATAATTGTTTGCCAATGCTCAAAATAATCTTTTACTCTATGATTGTTCGGAACATAGAAAGTAAGAGTAACATCGTCTTGATCATACCCATAAGCTTGCTTTACAGACTTCATACCAATCTGACGTTCATTTGTAAAGATTTGACGACCAGGCAAATTTACTTCTTTACAAAAGAGGTTAAGTCTATCTGCAGTTTCTAATCCTTCTTGTGTAAGTGCTGGATTAGCTCGAGAAAAAAGCCGAGGTAATTCTACTGAATATAAGTTAGAAAGCGCAAGGCCACCTTGTATATTTGCTTTAAATGTGTCGACGCTAAAAGACATTAGATCATTTTCCTCGAATCTTTATACACTGTAGATCTTCCTGATTTTTGGAAATCAGCTGTCGGTAAGAACGTAGCAATTTCCCATTCAGGTGGAGGTACATACGCAAATCTACTTTTGACGTGTTCATTAAGATAATGTTTAAAACATGGCTTATAATATTTCAAAGACGATGCACGTTTTAGAGTATTATATCTTACTTGGAACTTTGTAGTATCATCATAGCTTTTATTATTTGTAATATCAATTAAACCATCAAGCATTCTTGCTCTTAATGTAGGTGGAAGATAATGTAAATTTAATCCATAGAATCCGCCTGGTGCAGGACCAACAACAATGGTTAATGGAAAGCTATCGTAATACGGTAATGTATCTTTTGTTTTTGGATCATAGAAATACATGTACATATTTCCAATAATACCACGACTTCTTAATTCAACTGGATCCTCTCTCATCAAAGCATTACGATTTACTCGACCCATTGCTTGTGCTTTGCGTCTAAACCAATCCATTGATTCTTTTGTTCGAGGAGTAATTCCAGCTCTAAAGGCTTCATACTCTAGTTTTTGAAATATATTTGTCATACGACTATTTATATACTATTTCTTCTTTTTTCTCACTGGACCAAGCGGCTTTAATTTCTTTAATGGCTTTGGCATTATTTTCATTTTTTGTAAAGTATGTTCAGTCCATACTTGAAATTCCCATCCACGATCTTTTGCAAAACTATCTGCTGCTTCCCACTTATTCATGTTTTTAACATAAGTATATGCTTCATTAATATATTTCTTAGTACGCTTCGATCCTGTGGGTGGTTTCGTTTCTTTGTCTGGTTTAATTTCAACAAGAAGTATACGATCTTCTAATATAATTTTTAAATCAGGAAAGTATCGATGATAGCGTTTATCACCATCATAGTAATATGGTACAACGATTTCTTCGCTAGACCATGATTTTACTTTTGGATTTTCATCACACCATTTAAAGCAATGCCGTTCCCACATCGATCGAAATACGATATTATTGGGATCACCGGCATACTTCTTTGGATGTTTAGGTTTGTATTTACCGGAATATGCCATAGATGTATATAAATAATTAAAAACTTTTTCTATTTATGTGAGAAACTATGGTTTTAAAAACATCAGTCACTGGCCCTTGGGGGACAATACAATTTCCTCTTGAAAACACAGAAGAATATAAAGGATGGATTACGTTTCAGCCTTTGTATGAAAGTCCTCCTACTATCAATACAAATGGTGCTACTGTAAATACGGAAGGTGGTGCTATAGATATTATGAGAGATCTCGCAACTTTATTTTCTGAACTAACAATTGAGGGAAAGGGCATAAGTCGACTTGGAAATCTTATTTGTTTAAATTTGCCAACTGCAATTCAAATTCAAGATAGAGTACAATTTGATAATAACGCAGCAATTGGTGGAGCAGGTGCAACGTTTGAAGCCGCGGCCAATGCTGGTGCATCAAACGTAGCCGGACTTGCTCTAAAAACTTTAGCTGGTATTACAGATGTTGGCGATCTTTTAGAAAGAATGAATGGTCCTCAGGCTGGTGATATTGGTAGACTACTAGCCGCAGTTGCAGCAAACAAGGTGCCTGGAAATAGATTTGGTAATACGGTAACTAATACGTTGCAAGTTACAACGAACCCAAATATTCGTGCTATTTTCAGAGCAGTAAGTCCACGTGAACACAGTTTTAATTTTAAGTTTTTACCGCGTAGTCAAAGTGAAGCACAAAATGCGGAATTAATTGTAAAAGAGTTTAAAAAGAATTTATATCCAGAAACAATTAATGTAAAAGGTGTACCTGTTGGATATAAATTTCCTCCAAAGTTTTTGATTCGAATGATGTACGGAGATCTTGCGGCAGAAGTTGATGCAATTACTTCTGCTCGAGCATTTGCATCTGGAACTCGAGTAAGATATGTTGGAGATAGATTACTGCCTGCTTATCTTACGAGTATGAGTACAACGTTTAACCCACAAGTTGCAGCGTTTTATGCGAGTGGACATTTCTCAGAAATCGATCTTACATTAACATTTACTGAAGCAAGAGCTCTTAGTTATGAAGATATTGAAGGTGGATTTGATGATTTTGGTAGAAATAAATACGATTTTGAAACTGAAATAAATTACAATAATAATAATGAAATAAGCTGGACTGATCCAGATGGATATGGAGTAGGATAAGATATATGTCTAGTTTTTTTAAAAATTTCCCGGCTACATCTTATCGATTTGGTAATGGATTAGATCCGGTATCTTTTCAGAATTTAAGTGTTTATATTGACTTAGTCGATATAATAAAAGATAATGTAGCATTTTATCGATCTATTGTAATTTTAGAAGGTGATAGACCTGATCAGGTATCTTTGAAATTATATGGCACTACCGATTATCATTGGACGTTTTTCTTAATGAATGATAATATTCGTGAAGGCGGTTGGCCGTTGACTGAGCCAGAGCTTAAAGAGAAAGCCGCACAACTATATCCAAATACTGTATTAACAACTCGAAATGAATTGACTTCAATATTTAAAGTAGGTCAAATCGTAACTGGATCGCGATCTGGTTCGACCGGTACAATTGTGCATCGTAATTTAGATTTAGGTCAATTACACATTAGTGGAAAGCAAACGTTTTTTAATACAGAAACAATCACGTCTCAGGTTGGAGATGAAGTGCAGTCCGTAAATTTATCAGGTGCAGTTGATGAAATTAATGCAGTAATTTTCTATCGTGACGGAGATTCTAAAATTGTTGATGTAGATCCATATCAAGCACCAAGCAGTCTTGTTACTCCTACTACAAATATTGAATATTTAAGAGAAAAGAATGATGAGCTTAAAACAATTCGAGTAATTAAACCTTCGGCGATTGAAGACATCTTTAGACAATATCAACAAGAATTGCTTGCATAATGCCAGAATATCCAGCTCATGATCCTCATTTATATGATATAGAAGAAGTTATCGTTGGAATTAACAACGATAGAGGTGGTGATTCATATAATATTACTACTGATGTCGCCGAGATTGTATTTTACGAACATCTCGAAAAAATGTATATTACGGGATCAATTACATTTACTGACCATGCAGCGCTTGTAGAAAATCTCGATATTTCTGGTACCGAATTAGTAAGCATTCGATTAAAGTTATTTCAATCAAGCTATTCTGTCACGAAAAGCTTTATTATTCGTGAAATCACTTCTACAGTACCGGTAACTGATACTGTCGATATGGTTACATTTGCTTTAATTGATTATGATGCATTTGTAAATACACTCTTAAATGTGAATAAAGTATATGAAGGTCGACCAGGAAAAATTATTTCTGATATATTATTAGATCATTTTGGTTCTACTAAAAGATTATTTAGAACTATTGATGAAAATGTACAAGCCGATCTTTCTTCTGAAATTCCAGAGATAGCAGCAGAAGCACAGGCTGCAGCATCTGCGAATGAATTACAAGGTCCAATGAGATTTATTGTACCAAACATGAATCCGTATGAAGCGATTGAAGTAATTCGAAATAGAGCTACTAATCTTATTGGCGCGCCGTTTTATGCATATGCTTCGTTAGTTGATAAGAATATTCGATATTACGATCTTCAAACTTTGATTAATGCTCCGGCCATAAACACTCGGCCTTATCAATTTGGCGGGGCTTTGGCTCAAACTGCAGGTGGAATTGGAGATGAGCTATCTGTTCAGTTAACACATGTAGATCAGAAAAATGTAGAGAATACTTTACAATTCATTCGTAATGGTGATATTGGGGCAAGCTATGAATATATTGATCCTACATTATCTACTGATTATAAACTAGCATTTGATGCAAAGCTTGCTTTAAATAAACTTTGGTCAACTTCTTCTTCAATTACAAACGGATTTACTTCACACGTTGATACAGTAAGTACTTTTGGCGGAAGAACGATGAATGAATTCCAATCAAAGAGAATGGCTTATGTGGCACCATCATCGACATTCGATGGAGTAAATAATATATATGAAGAAGGTAACGCTGCAGGACATGCAGCAAAACCAACAGCAAAATCTTTACGTAATCTTTTAGGAAAATATAGAATTACTGTCGATGCACCTGGTAGAAATTTTCTGCCAACTAGTAAGTTCGATCATTTCACAACTGGTAAAAATATTAATATTCAGTTTATTGCAAATAATGATCCTGCACAAGGTGGAGAATTCGATCAGAAAAAATCTGGCAAGTATTTAATCTATTCATGTAAGCATGCATTTACAAACGGAAAATATTCTGTAAGATTAAACTTAGCTAAGATTACACGAACAAGAGGCGACTTTACACCATGATACAAAATTATGGCGATCAGTTTAGATGGTTTATTGGTGTCGTAACTCAGAACGTGGATCCTATGCAATTAGGTCGTGTTCAAGTAAGAATTTACGGTGTACATCCTGATGTAGAAGAAAATTTACCAAATGCTCAATTACCTTGGGCTACAGTAATGGCGCCAACCACAGAAGGTGGTACATCAGGTGTAGGTAAAATGCCACAGCTACTTCCTGGTTCTCAAGTAGTTGGTTTCTTTATGGACGGTAAAACTTCACAATTACCATTAATTTTAGGCACTATTCCTCATATTGAAATACCTTCTCCAATGCAAGTAACACAAGCAAAATATGCTGGTGTAGGCTATGGTATTGGTCAAGTTGATCCTTCTCTTGCTCGTGCTGCAGGACTTGATACTCAGACTACTTCTACAAAACCACAATATCCGAGTAATGTTTCACCAGCATTTATTGAACAGAATATTAGAGCAGAAGCAAGACTTCGTGGCATTGATGAAGACGTGGCTGTCAAAGTATGGAAATCAGAAGGATATGCTACATATCAATCATCAATACCTCGTACAGGAACAGGATCTTATCAAGGTTATGAAGCATCATTCGGTCCATATCAACTCTTTACTGGAGGTGGTTTAGGTAATGATTATGAAACAAGAACTGGAAGATCTTTAGCTAATGATAATACGCCTGAAGGTGTAGTAAAACAAATACAGTTTTCTTTAGATGCAGCGGTATCTCAGGGATGGACGCCTTGGTATGGTGCCGCGAAAGTTGGTGTAAGTTCTCGAGAAGGACTAAATGGCGCTGCTGTGAAAAATAACTGGAGATAATAATGGCTTCAACGATTAACTCAATTAATTCTACCTTATCAACAATTAATGCTCGAATTCCAACAACCGAGTTAAGTCAAGCTGGTCAAACTGTACAAAACCAATGGCAAGCAGGATTTACTACTGAATTAGGAAAAGTAGTAGGAGAAGTAATTGGCGGATTTCAAGCTTTAACCCAAGTCGTTGATCAAGTTGTATCAGGACAAGTATTTGGTAATGCTATTGTTCGATTAACAAGCGATATTCCTGGAATTGATTTAAGCGGAATTATTCCTACAAGTACAATTACCGGTGCGCACGGAGAAGTTATTTCTCAGGGTACGGCATTAAATCGATTAGCAGGTAGTACAGTTGCTCCAACAGGATCAAGATACAGATACTATGGAGCATCAAATACAAATGCATTGAATGCGATGTTAACTTTAGCAAGCGCTAAGCCTTTGACTCAGGTTTTAGGCGTAGTAGCATTAGCTCAATCAGGTCAATTGAAAAACTTTGTTGAAACTGCAGCAACTCAAGCTTTATCTGCAGTTATTTCACCTGTTATTTTAAATTTTCAACAACGTGTGAATACTACTATTAATAACGCGTTAAACGGATTTATTCAAAACGTAGTTGATTCAATTGATGGTCCGCTTGAGGATGTAATTGTTGGACTTGCAAATGGTAAACTTAAAGCAGATTCTTTAGCGTTAGCCATGGATGCTTTAAAGCAAGGGGATTACAACACCGCGGTTAGACTTGTCGCTTCGGTATCAACTAATCCAATTTCTCAAATCGAAGATATAATCTATGGTTTGAATCTCGGAGTATCTTCAAGATTAACTGCTGCAGATGCTCAGGAATATGGTAGATTATCTGGTACAACATTATCAATTCCAAACTATAGTGTTGGTTCAAATAGTACTGGTTGGAAGTTTGAAAATACAAACACTACTCCTACAAATACAACCGAAGCTCAATATGAATTTGAAGCAATTCAAGGATTAAATGAACTTGAATCTGAGTTTAATTCATCAAACAGAGATATTACTGAAATCGTATTTCACTGGTCAGAAACATTTGCTGATCAAGATATTGGAGCTAAATGGTTACATGACGAAGCTGTAGCCGCAGGAAATAGAGGAATTCCATATCATTTTGTAATTCGTAAAGATGGCACAATTGAACGAGGCGCGCCGATCAATACTAAAGTAGAACATATTGTTGGTAATCCAAGTCATAATGAATTAGCGATTTCAGTTTGCTTTGTTGCAGGATTTACTGCAATGTCAGGTGAATCTGGTTATCAAGCTACTCTTTCTGATGCATCTATTAGTTCTGCACAGATGAAAACATTTGATGATATGATAAGTGTATTTTTAAAAGTGTTCCCAGGCGGTCAAATCTTTGGTCATAATAGTATCGAAACTGATCGAGAAGATCCAGGATTTGATGTACCAGCATATGTTCGTGCTTGTTTTGGTCATAATAATGCGAGACCAGGTACTGCTGCAGCGCTTACACCTCCTCAAATTACAAACTCTGAACCAATTGATCCGGAGATTGAAGATCCAATTAATGCTGATGAAGATGAATTTGTAAAAAAAGAAGGCGTGATATTAGATCCTGCAGAGAGTAATGCATCGTTTGTACAACCTACTGCAAAAACAAATATCCAGCGTACATTGGGCGTCTTCTCGAAGATGGAAGAAATTTATGGCGATAAGCTTACAATCACAGATGCAATTCCTGCTAAAAATGGTACAAGAAGTCCTCAATCGCAACACTTCTATGGACGAGCGTTAGATGTAAGAATTACTGATAAAACAAATGCACAAAAAGAACAAATGCTAAAAGCAGCAATATCTGCAGGATTTACTGGCTTTGGTTTAGGTGAATATATTATGCATATTGATTTAGGTCCAAAAAGATATTGGGGTTATACATCGAGCGCTAAAGCAACAAGTATTAAAACAGGACATGCAGGAGCTAAACCATTTGCAGGCAAGCCTTTATCTCATTGGGTACAGAAATATAATTTAGGTGGATAATTATGACAACAGTAAATGATTCCTTAATCGACCGAATTAATCGAAACGGACCAGGCGCAATTAAAGATGGTGTGTTTCCAATTGGTATTCACGATCCATCAGGAGTATATCCTAAACCCGAGCATCATTATCAGTCTTCGTTGAATAGATCTTCTCGTGGTTTAAGAGTAAATCGTTTGGCTTCGAACGGTGGTATTCCTACATTTGTGCCAGAAAGAAATTGGGACGAATCAACTGAAATACCTGAAGTTGCTGCAGCTTCAAAAGGATTTTCTACATATCCAAATAACCAAGTACAAGAATCTCCGGGCGGACATATTATTGAGATTGATGATACAATTGGTAATGAACGTATTTTGATTCGTCATAGAGGTGGAGCTGGTATTGAAATACAGCCTGATGGTACAATTCTTTTATCTTCAACAAATAATCTTTTAATTAGTGTGAATAATGATAATCATATTATGGTAGAAGGTGATGCGTATATGACATATTCAGGTAATGTCATTACTGATATTGCTGGTGATTATAATGTAAATGTCCGTGGTAATTATAACTTGTTTACTGCCGGAGATATTACAACTCAAATCGATGGAAACCGTAGATCCACCGTGCAAGGTAACTCAGAGGATACTGTAAGCGGTCACAGAGATACTAAAACAGCAGAAAGCGCTGTTACTACTACATTAGGCGGAAAAACAGAAGTTGTAAAAACATTCTATGATTTAGCGGTTGATGGTACTACAAATCTTTCAGGTAGTGAAACAATTAAAATATCTGCAGAAGATCAAATTATAGTATCTTCAGAGGATATTAATATTGGCGCCACAAATCTATCAGTCTTTGGTGCTGAAGGAACTATTGGTGGTGAGAATATTATTATGTACAATTATAATATGTACACTGGCCATAGCGCATGGATAGGTGAAACTGTGAATACAAAAACTGTTACTGCAACTAAAACAGTAAACGCTATTCGAATGTTTGCTGATACCTTTGAAGGTGATTTAGACGGAACAGCTGATTATTCTACACAAACACAATCTCAAAGTTATGGTGACTTTCATGGTGACGTCGGTAGCAAAGGTAGTATTACAAATACCGCAGCCGAAGATGCCGTATTTGATCAAACAGAAACTGCAAAACCAGATGCGGCTCTTCTTGACACTTATCTAAATCAAGGTGCATATGGTATTGAGTTTGTAAAGGTTGATGAAGGAGGACATTTGTATAATAATCTAAATGCTTATGAAGTGACAGGTGGTATTACAAATAGAACTCAATCTACAGCAGAAGTAAGATCTACTCTTCGTGATAATGGCACATTGAATAATGCAGATTATACTGCTGCACAAGTTGGTGCAGGTAAACTAAATCCAACATATTCTTCTCCAAATCCAGGACGCATTGGTCGAGTAATTAGCGGCACTCCTTCTCCTACAGTTCCAGATAAAACACCAGGTGACGTATGACAAGTGTAACAAAATTTAATCGAAGAGAATTTGTACCAAAGAATAATAGAAAACGTATTCTTCCGGATCCTCAATATAATCCTTTAAATGCGGCTCAAATTAATTCTTTTACAAAATTAGCAAAAGGTGTTAGACTTGCAAAGTTTTTAGGAGGCTTAGGTCAATCTGCTACATTAAATCATATACAAGATCCAAGCGAAAGACTTCAAATTGCGCTGAACTTATATCCACAGGCAGTAGCTATGGCGTCTATTATTAATGATCGTGGAGCATTTGCAAATCATAGATTGATTGTATTAGAGGGGTTATATGTAAAAGGTCCACAAGAAACTTTACAATCCGGAAGTTTAAATGATTTAGCTACAAAAGGCAGATGTGTAGTTTACCAATTAGTAGATTTATATGGTAAAATCGATTTTGATAAGATGTTTGAACTCGCGGTTTATTGGAAAGATTTTGCATTATTTGATAAGCTTATTTTAGATTACGATAGATTTGATCCTACCGGAAAACTACAGTGTCAAATTATTTTAACTATGCCAGAAATGAGTCAGACATTTGAAACATCATTCGATAAACAAATAGAAACAAGATATAACGGTAATCTACAGAGTGCTGGTGAATTAGTAGAAATACTCGGATAAAGTTATAAATAGATGAAAAGATAAGAGAGTTTTATGGCAACGAATCGAGCTTTTTCAGTTGAAGACGGTACATTAAATACTCGTTCTCTAGTCACGTCTAGAGATCGTGTATATCGTGATATCGATTTGACTTTTACAAAAAGACCTGATGGTGATGTATACCGAAAAACTGATGCTGCAGCCGTAAAACAAGCTGTAAGAAATTTAATTACTACTGGATATGCTGAGAAACCCTTTCAGCCTGATTTTACTGGAGGTTTAGGAAATATACTTTTTGAAAATATGACTGGACTTACAGAGCTTGAAATGGAAATTCAAATTAAAAATGCAGTCACAAACTTCGAACCAAGAGCTATTATTCAAGAAGTAAAGGCCGCGCCAAATCCAGATAGAAATAATATATTTGTACGAGTAATATTTAGAATTGCAAGTACATCAGAAATAGTGGCCGTAGAAACAACATTATCGAGGTTAAGATAATATGTCAAATGTAAATGTAGAATCAACTCAACTCGATTTTGAGCAAATTAAGAATGCACTTAAACTTCATTTTGCGGCTTCTTCTGAATTTTCTGATTATAATTTTGAAGCCTCTGGACTTTCAAATATTTTAGACGTATTAGCTTATAATACACATTATAATGCTTTAACAGCTAACTTTGCTTTGAACGAAGCATTTCTCAATACGGCTCAGTTAAGATCTTCGGTTGTATCTCATGCAGTTTCATTAGGTTATTCTCCAAGATCTCGTACGGCTTCAAGAGGTATTGTACAATTAAGCTTAGATCTATCTTCTGTTTCTGGTAGACCTGCAACAATTACTCTACCGGCATTCACAAGTTTTACTTCACCAATCGGTAATGTAAGCTATACATTTAATACAATTGAAGCTTATACAGCTACTGACAATGGTACGGGTTTATATCAATTTTTAAATGGAGATGGCGGTACTGATATTACGATTTATGAAGGTACGGCTGTTACAAAGAACTTTTATGTTGGAGAAGTTGGAGAAAGACAGTTATATGTAATTCCTGATGATACGATGGATACTGCTACGGCTTCTGTAAGATCATTTCTTTCTGTCAATTCAACACAATTTGTCTCATATACTCCGATTGATAAAGCGATTCAAGTCACAAGCGATTCTCGCTATTATCAAATATCAGAAGCACCAAATGGTTATTATGAATTAAACTTTGGTGATGGTATTTCTTTTGGTGCAGCTCCGAAAGCCGGAGAAAAAATTACTGTACAATATCTTTCTACATTAGGAGAAGAAGCGAATGGTGCTTCATCATTTACTCCTACTTCAGAAGTAGCCGTACAAATTACTTTGGATGGTCCTACATCAAATCACGTTTTGAATACAGTAACAGTAGCAAGTTCGAATTCAGGAGCAGCAAGACAAACCATCGAATCTATTCGTCAAAATGCTCCGATTTCATTTGCTGCACAACAAAGACTTGTAACTGCAGAAGATTATAAAGCGGTAATTGGACGAAACTATCCGGCTGTTACTGATGTTACTGCATGGGGTGGAGAAGATAACGATCCTCCTGATTATGGTAAAGTTTATCTGAGTTTAGTATTCCAAAACGGAATGACTGAAGATCAAAAAACAGCGGTCAAAAATAGTATTGTACAAGATATTACTAATTTCTTGTCTATTATTAGTATTGATACAGAATTTTCTGATCCTACAACTACATTCTTAGAATTGATTACTACATTTAACTTTGATCCAAGTTTAACCGGTGTTACCATTAAAGCCACACAATCAAATGTATTTGGCGAAATTCAATCGTATGTAAACGATAATCTAAAACAATTCGGTGGCGTATTTAGAAGATCGGAGCTACTAGCAAGAATTGATAATGTATCTGATGCTATTCTAAACTCACGTGTTGATGTAAGAATGCAACAAAGATTTGAGCCAAGAGTTAATTTCAAAGAATCATATAATCTATTTTTCCCGGTTGAAATAGCTCAGCCAAATCAAAGTTCGAATACCATTACGTCATCTACGTTTAGATTTAATAATAATGTTTGTAGTATTAAGAATCTTTTAAATACCACAAAATTACAAATCGTAAACTCAGACGGTGAAGTAGAAGTAGATAATATTGGACAATATGATGCAGAAAAAGGTAAAGTAGAAATTACTGGATTCCAACCATCGGCTATTACAGCGGGTGTTAATTATATTAAAATTAGTGCTACACCGGCCAATCAATCTACTATTCGACCTTTGCGTAGTTATATTCTCGATGTCGACGCTGATATATCATTTGCTTCTGGTAACGTTGATAGACAACAAACATCCGTAACATTGACTGCTACATAAAATGCATTTAAATACCGAACGACTAAGAACAGATCCAAATCTTAGAAAGTACTCAGTTAAGTCTATCTTACCTGAGCACTTTACTGAAACTTATCCTAACTTAGTTGCTTTTCTTGAAGGTTACTATGAATATTTAGACGAGAATGAAATTGTCAATCTCATTCCAGATCTTTATGCCATATATGATATTGAACGCGCAGAAGCTCAGCAGTTAGATCAAATCTTTGAAACAATCGCTATAGGTGCTTCACGTGAATATTTTGAAGATCCTCGTGAAGTTCTTCGTAACTTTGCAAATTTCTATAGAGTAAAAGGTACAGCTTATTCTGCAGAAGGATTTTTTAGAGCATTCTTTGGAGAAAATATTCAGATTGAGCATCCTAAAAATAATATCTTTATTGTGGGTGAATCTCAAATCGGAATTGAATCTTTAAGATTTATTCAAAATGGTGCACTATATCAAATCTTTTCTGTACTCATAAAATCTTCTATACCTATTGCACAATGGAGAACTTTATATAAAAGATTCGTTCATCCTGCTGGTTTTTTCTTAGGCGGTAATGTTGTTCTTGATCTCGTTTCAACGAACTCACAGCTTGGAGAAATGCCATTAAATATTGCAGAGCCTCCTCCCCCTGTTACTGTTGAAGGAGTTTCTACTAACTTCGCAGGCGGCGGTTTGATGGAAGCAATTGGTATTCTTCCAGATGAAGGCGATTCTGGTTATGGCGCAGAACGTATCGATCTCGATCAAACAATCGATAGATTCTCTGCAATGCCGCTATCTTCGTTTATTGCCAACTATGGCAATATTCAAGGATCACTACATATTAATTCACCAACGTTCGACGATTCACAAGATCCATATGGTATCGTTATGAGTAACGCCACAGAAACTATGGATCAAAACATATTCTTTAGAGATTCATCTAGCCCATACTATGTTGCACGAGGCTTTGTTGATTCTGACTATTTCATAGTCGATTGGGGCCCAATCGATTCTAATCTACTTTAAGAGGTAAAAATGGCAATCACATTAAGAACTACTAAAGGTACGGCATTGACCCACGCTGAACTCGATGCCAACTTTACCACACTACAATCAGACATAAGCGCATTATCTATTCTCGATTCTTCGGATGTTACGGCAATTGCTCAAGCATTAGATAGCGCGCAAAGTATTACAACAAATCTAAATCAATTAGCAGGCGATTCTGATGTTGATTTTGGTACACATAAATTGCTTTATTCAAACAACTATGCAACCACGGGTGACTTACCTGATGCGACTACATATCATGGTATGTTTGCTCATGTTCATGCCGAAGGTCGTGGGTATTTTGCACATGGTGGAGTTTGGCTAGGACTAGCAAATGAAAGCGAAATTGCTTCAGGTATTGATTCAGCCGCAACCGTAGCTTTAATCGATAGTGCTTATATTAATTTCAGAGTTGATGAGCCTGCTGCAGATAGTATTGGCGGACTTACAAATGTGAATATGTCAGGCGTTGCTGACGGGAAAATACTAAAATGGGATGCTGGTACATCTAAATTTATTATTGGTACTGATCTTACTTCATCAGGATCTGGAGGTATTGCTCTTAGCGATTTAAGTGTTTCTGTTGCAGCAGCAGGTTCTGCTAATTTAAGTTATAATGACGGCACTGGTATTTTTACATATACTCCACCAGATTTATCTAGCTATCTAACTGCCGAAACAAACGATTTATCTTCGGCTGTTACTTGGGCAAATATTCCAGATGCGAATGTTCCTGAAACTGCTGTTACTCAGCACCAAGCGGCATTAAGTATTACTGAATCACAAATCAGCGATTTACAAACTTATCTTACTACGGCTTCAGCCTCAAGTAATTACGCCGCGTTATCTGGAGCCGTATTCTCTGGTGCTGTAGATTTAAATGGTAATGAATTAATATTAGATATTGATGGTGATACTTCTTTCAGAGCGAGTACTGATGATAAAATTGATATTAAAGTATTAGGCAGTACTGTAGGATATTTTGATTCTACCGGTATTGTTGTAGATGCTATTAGCACAACTACTGCAGGAACTCCAACCGTTACTTCTGCCTCAAATATTAATTTGAGTGTTGGTGGTTCTGTAACTGTTACTGGTGGTGGTTTACGAGTCGCAAGTTTAGATAATACTGCAAGAAGTTCTTTAGCTGCAGCAGATGGCGAAATAATCTATAACTCAACAAACGATCAATTTGAAATATATCAGCAAAGCGCGTGGCATCCTCTTACAAAGGGTGCTTCTATTTTCAATGTTACTAACAATGGTACGTCTGATTATGCATTTACAGATCCAGAAAGCCATTGGTTCCCAACATCTGAAAATGATCCTACACTATATCTTCGTAGAGGAGAAACATATCATTTTGTAGTAAATGCAAGCGGTCATCCTTTTGAAATCAGAGTAAGTAATGGTGGAGCAGCGTATAGCACCGGTGTTACTAATAATGCTACTCAAATCGGTACCGTGACCTTTAAAGTTCCGATGTCTGCGCCATCTACACTCTATTATCAGTGTACTGCACACTCAGCTATGGGTAATACAATTAATATTATATAGGTTTCATATGTCAGAAAAACCATACATCATAGCGCTTAATAAGGGCGAAAGCAAAGAGAGAATTCTTAGCGAACTGACCGAAGCTTCAGGTACAGATACTATACCTTCTCGTTCTGTTGAAATTAATATAGAACGTACTGGAAGTAAGCGTCATATGGAAGTACTTCTTACTGATGAAGAAGCAAATAGTTTAAGATCAGATTCAAGAATTACAAGTGTCGGCGAACCAATTGAATGGTCAGATGATTTTCTTGATTTTGAAAGAACTGCCGGCAATTTTATAAGAGATAATACCGGTACTTCAAATAGAAATAATTGGGGTTTGCTACGTCATATCGAAGCTACAAATGGCTGGGGCTCGGCAGTCTCTTCTGATAGAAATGGAGCATTATACACTGGGCATTTAGATGGTACTGGTGTCGATATCGTTGTTCATGAAGGCGGAGCTGCGAGATACGATCATGAACAATATAGAGATGCAGATGGCGTTTCAAGATTTAATCAATATCAATGGAATCAAAATGCTGCTGTGAGTGGAGCTAACACTATTAGTTATACAAGTAGTGGCATATGGGATGATCATGCTAGTCACGTATTAGGAACGATGGGCGGATTAGATTTAGGTTGGGCCCCAGGTGCTCAATTATATAGTATGCCTGTTAACTATATTGGCAGTCAGTCATATTGGTTTGATTGTGTGAAAGAATTTCATAAAGCTAAATCAGTAGATCCAACTACTGGTCATAAACGTCCTACAGTCGTAAATATGAGTTGGGGATATAAAACGTTTCTCAGTTCGATTACTGGAATTAATTTTAGAGGTGTTTCGTCAGGCACAACTCCTAGCACAAGTGTGGGTCTTATTGGAGATGGTGCGAATAGAGTTAATTGTCCGATATATGGATTTGAATCTGAAATAGACGAAATGCATGAAGAAGGTATTATTATCACAAAATCAGGAGGCAATCAATATCAAAAATTAGATGTTGAAGGTGGAATTGATTACGATAACTACATGACTCGTTCTGTTACTACTGGAAATATTGCTGCAGGCCAACCTCTTTATTACAATAGAGGTTCAAGCAATAGAAGCACTGATACCATTGTTGTTGGAAATATGGATAGTGCTTTATATTCGAGTTCAGAAGCAACTCAAACAGCAAGTGAAAAAGGCCCTCGTGTAGATGTATGGGCAGCAGGAACTGATATTGTAAGTTGCGGTAAAAGTACTAATTCTTCTTTGCTTAATTATACGGGAACAAGTATGGCAGCTCCTCAAGTTGCAGGAATGTGTGCACTACTTCTTCAAATGAATCCAGGTATGACTCCAAAACAAGTCAGAGAATGGATTATAAACAATGCTATAGAAAATTTATTATATGTAGGTGATACAAATAATACGACATATTTTAGCAATAATCGTAATTTACAAGATGGAAATAATAGAATCGCATATTGGCCGTATAGTCAACATCGACCAGTAAATTTACAAGCGAACACTTCGTTCTTCTCTTTTTGAGTTATAAATAAGATTAAATATTTTAGAGGTATAGTATGACGCGTCAGAATATTGGGATTGGTACCACAGCAAATGATGGTTCCGGAGATACCCTTAGACAAGCCGGTCAGAAAATAAATGAAAACTTCGTAGAGCTTTATCAAAAGCTTGGCGGAGATAGTGATGTTTTGTCTGGTGCAATTGATGTTACAAGTGACGGTTTAAGATTTGAAGGTGCTACAATTGATGGTAATGAAACCACATTAAGAGCAAGAGATCCTAGTCAAGATAATTATGTTTGGATTCCAGATACTTCTGGTGAACTTATTATTGACTCGGCTTCTCAGACACTTACAAATAAAACGATTGTTTCTTCTACTCTTACTTTACCTAAAATTAATGACGCTAGCGCAGATCACACATATAATGTTTTAGTAAGCGAATTAACCGCAGATAGAGAGATTGCATTACCAGTTCTAAACGGTAATGATACTTTTGTTTTTGCTGATGCAAATCAAACTCTTACAAATAAAACTCTTACTGCTCCTGTACTTTCGACTCCAAGCATTGATGGTCATATTGCTGATGTAAATAATGCTGAAGTAATTGAAATTAGTGCGGCAGTAAATGCGGTCAATCATATTGAAATTATAAATGCGGCGGCAGGTGCTGATCCAGAAATTCATGCCCATGGAGCTGATACTAATCTTAACTTACATCTTTCTGGAAAAGGTACGGGTTCTGTAGTCGTTGAAAAAGAAACACTTGGTTCTGTAATTCAAACGAGTGGTGGAGCAGCAGACAATACTAAATCTTATATTATCGCCAATTCAGGAACCGCAATCGCTATTAGTTTAGCTTCTGGAACAGAAATTGGTGAATTTAAAATATTTTCAAATAGAGGAGCAGGTACAGCAACCATTACTCCTGGATCTTTCGGATCTCTTACTCAGGTTGCACTTGCACAATATCAGAGCGTTAGCTTAATTTGGGATGGAAATCAATGGATCGTAACTGGAAGTTACGGCGCAACGATCACATAATAGGAACTGACAATGGTTGCAATTATTACAAATACTTTTAAAAGGCAGGTTTTAGACGACATCTATACCGATGTTACTGACTCGGCGAATACATACTATATTGGTATTGCTCGTTCTGAAGAATGGAATGATTCTGATCTTGCACCTACTCCTATTAATTCTAAAAGAGAAGAAAGAAATTTTAGACTTGGTTTACAAGCAATGAAAAGCGCCGAGGATATTTCATATGTAATTCCTCGTTATAACTGGTCTTCTGGTACAATTTATTCTTCGTTTGATGATGCAAATTCTGCTTATCCTACAAATGCTTATTATGTTTTAACTGATGAAAACGCAGTTTATATTTGTTTACAACAAGGACGTGATACAGCTGGAGCTGCGGTTACTTCTACTATCAAACCTACAGGTAATGCTACTACTCCATTTGAGACATCAGACGGTTATGTATGGAAATATCTGTATACTATCGGAGCTTTGACAGCTAGTAAATTTACTTCGGCTAACTACATTCCAGTAGAATTTATTGAATCAACAGACTCAAATTCTTCTGCTTTGCAAATTGAGCAAAAAGCAATTCAAGATGCAGCTATTCCTGGAGAAATTGTTAATATTAAAATCCTTGACGGTGGTGTAGGATATGTTTCTGCTCCTACGATTTCATTTACTGGTAATGGTACAAAAGTGCCAAAGGCTACTGCAACAATTTCTGGTGGAACAATTGTTAAAATTGAAATGGATGATTCAGGATCAGGCAAAGCACTTGGCAGAGGATATGATTATGCCGCAGTTTCATTCTCAGGCGGTGGAGGGTCAGGCGCTGAAGCGAGAGCAGTAATTGCTCCAGAAGGTGGTCTTGGTGCCGATCCAAGAAATGATCTAAAATCTACAGCTCTTATGTTTAACTCTCAAATTACTGGAGATGAAACAAACGCATTTATTACTGGTAATGATTTTAGACAAGTAGGACTTATTCGAAATCCAAAAGTAGGAGTTGATTCTGCAGATT